>ERZ780154.867-NODE-867-length-18490-cov-3.15395_pt1 | contig 18490 bp, 17 predicted proteins | sample MGYA00511568_ERZ780154 | MGnify/ENA primary metagenome ERZ780154 (study PRJEB29588, sample SAMEA2142525) | human gut metagenome | biome: human gut; feature: human-associated habitat; material: faeces | place: Denmark | collected 2008/2010 ...
TGCCGAGACAGTCTATTCCGGCGATTCCGAGGTCGATGTTGTGACGGCGAGAAACTCAAGATTGCCGTGCATCGGCGTGTCGTGGGGGTTCCGCGACAGAAAGGTGCTCGTTGACGGCGGTGCTTCTTATATCGCCGACAGTGCGGAAGATATATTAAGTATTATGGAATAACGGCTTTGAGGGGAGGGGGAAACAATGTCCGAATCTATTTACGAATTTTTATGGTATGTCAACAACATAATGCTCGCTCTGCTTCAGGGCGGCTTTCTTTGGTATAACCTGACGCCTAAGTTTAATAAACACCTTGTCTTTTTGATAACCACCGTTCCGTTTACATTTCTTGTGCTGTCCCAGAAATTCGTGACCTTTGTTGCTCCGTCGTTTCTGGTTCTGCTGCCGCTCGCGTATTATTTCATCTGCGCGGCGGTGCTCTACAAGGACAAGTTCCGAACGAAGGCATTTGTGTCGATAGCAATTTTTGCGTTGGAATCCAGCTTCTCCGCCGTTGTGGCTTCGATGTTAAATCTGTTTGGAATAGGCAGCAACGACCCTGAGGCCAATCTGGTTCTCACGCCGTTTCTGCTCGTGTACACAGTGATTTTCCTTGTGTTTACATATTTCAGAAAGCGAAAGTTTGAGGGCGGGGCAATAAAACCGACTTCGATGCTTGCATTTATCATCTTTCCGCTGAGTCAAATGCTGCTGCTCGACACCTGCATGATCCTGTTAAATCACTTCGATTGGGCGGGCGAAAACAGCCCTCTCTCCCTTTTTAAAGACCGTGATCGCACAACAATAATAATTTTTGCCGTCGTCGCAATTTTCAGTATCGCTGCGGACGTCATACTTTTCTATGTTATGAACCGCTCTTCGCAGAACGAAAAGCTGCGCGAGGCGCTGAAGATGCAGGAATATCAGAACAGCGTCAACCTCGAATACTACAAGAATGTCGAGCAAAACAGCGTTGAGGCGAGAAAGATACGTCACGACCTCGCCAACATGGTACAGACCGCCTGCGAGATAATGGAGAACGGTACTGACAGCGATAAGGAGTCGGCGAAAAAGATGTTCGCTCAGCTCAAGGCAGAAGTTTCTGATATAAAAATTGAGCGTTTCTGCCAAAATACCCTCGTCAATGCGATAGCCTCGAACAAGGCGGCTGAATGCAGAAAGAACGACATTGATTTCGACTTCGACCTGCGCGTTCCGGAGGATCTCGGCATAGAAGAAATAGATATATGCAAGGCTTACGTCAACATTTTCGACAACGCGATAAACGCAGCAAAGGCAATCGACGGGAAAAGATATGTAAAGATAAAGAGCTTTACAGACGAGAGCGACGGGATGCTCTACATAACCGGCGAAAACAACGTGGCTTCGGACTACGAGGACAAGAAAAAGAGCCGCACGGGCGAGCACGGCTACGGATTGAGGATTCTCAGAGACACCGCCGAAAAATACGGCGGACGGCTTGTGACCGACGACAAGGGAGACACCTTTACAGTCGTCATGACGATGCGCGCGGCCGCGGACAGCCCGAAAAACTGATTTCGGCGCGGAAAACAAAAAAAGAAGGTCATAATCGCAGCAACCGCTCGAATTATGACCTTTGAATTTTTCTTCAGCTCTGCATTAAAATGCAGTCTCTCTTATTTCGGAATGAACCAAAAAATGTGCTCAAGAATAAATCTTACATACTCAAAGTACGCCTCTAAAATTCTCTGGATAATCTCCATTACTTTTCCCTCCTTGTTAAATTTAAGCGATTCCGAAAATCAGCTTTATAAGCTCTATTATCGGGCCTATAGTAACCCAATAAAGTGCCTTGCCAGACCACTCGAGTGCCTTAAGCAACAGTTCCAATGCCGCTTCCATTTCGTCCCCTCCCTTCGCATTGTAAGATTGACTTATAACTGCATTTATAGTATAATCTTTACGCTTTGTTGCGTCAATCAACAAAAATTTACGATTTGTGCGCAGCTGAACAAATCGGGGCTTTTTTGTTCAGTTGACAACCTACGGAGGCAAAAATTTCATGGAAAACCGCCGCATTTTAATAACAAAGCAGCTGCTTTGCGAGAGCTTCATTTCACTGCTCAAGCAAAAGCCCATAGACAAAATTTCGGTAACGGAGCTCTGCCAAGCAGCCAACGTCAACAGAGGGTCTTTCTATGCCCACTATGCCGATGTTTACGACCTTTTGGGTCAAATAGAAGGCATTGTCTACGAGCGTCTCTGCGACGCCGTGAGAAACTGCAACTACACAAAAAGCGACTTCCCCCGGATAAACAAAATAATAGAGACCGTGGAGGCTGAGCGTTCATTTTGCGACGCGCTGTTCGGCAAATACGGCAGCAAGCAGTTTTTAGACAAGTGCTGCGAAATAAACAGACAGGACATAACGAACGAGTGGCGGCAAAAATATCCCGGTTTGGACGACTTGACGTTAAACACAACATACACCTTTATGGTCAAGGGCTCCTTGGGCACAATCGAGGAATGGGTCAACAACGATTTTTCGCAGTCCGCCGACTTCATCTCGCTTTCAATATGCGATATGTACGCCGCCGTTCTTGCTAAGCTTGACAGTATGCAGAAAAGCGTTGCCGCCAAAAAATAAATCACAGACAGTCAAAAAAGCAAAAAGCTGTAAATTACCGATCGCCGCAGGTCAGGTAATTTACAGCTTTGTTTGTTTTGTCTATCAATCGTCGTCGAGCTTGAGAACCGCCATAAACGCCTCCTGCGGCACTTCGACCGTGCCGAACTGGCGCATACGTTTTTTGCCCTCTTTCTGCTTTTCGAGCAGCTTCTTCTTTCGGGTTATGTCGCCGCCGTAGCACTTGGCAAGAACGTCTTTTCTCATCGCCTTGACAGTCTCGCGGGCGATGACCTTACCGCCGATGGCTATCTGGATCGGAATCTCAAACAGCTGACGCGGGATGTTGTCCTTGAGCTTTTCGGCTATCTTTCTCGCGCGTCCATACGCCTTGTCGGAGTGGATAATAAACGAGAGCGCGTCGATTATATCGCCGTTCAGGAGAACATCGAGTTTAACGAGGTTCGAGCGGCGGTAATCGGTTATCTCATAGTCAAACGACGCATAGCCGCGGGTGCGCGACTTGAGCGAATCGAAGAAATCGTAGATTATCTCGTTGAGCGGCAGCTCATAGAGAATGTCCACGCGGTCGGAGGCGATATAGGTCATGTTCTTAAACACGCCGCGGCGCTCCTGGCACAGATCCATTATAGCGCCGACATATTCGGGCGGCGAATAGATGTGCGCATTTGTGAACGGCTCTTCGCTGTAGTCTATATTGACCGGGTCGGGATAGTGGGTCGGGTTATCTATCTCTATAACGCTGCCGTCGGTCAGGTGTATCTTATATATAACGCTCGGCACGGTTGTTACGAGGTCGAGGTCATATTCGCGCTCAAGGCGCTCCTGTATTATCTCAAGATGGAGCAGACCGAGGAAGCCGCAGCGGAAGCCGAAGCCGAGCGCGCCGGAGGTCTCCGGCTCATATGAGAGCGAAGCGTCGTTTAACTGGAGCTTTTCGAGCGCGTCGCGCAGATTTTCGTAGTCTGCGCCATCGGCGGGATAGACTCCGCAGAAAACCATCGGGTTCACCTTGCGGTAGCCTGCAAGCGGCTCTTTTGCGGGGTTCTCCGCAGTCGTTACGGTATCGCCGACACGGGCGTCGCTGACGGTCTTTATTGAGGCGGTGATATAGCCGACCTCGCCGGAGGTCAGTTCATCGGCGGGCTCCATGCTCGTAGCGCGCATATAGCCGACTTCAACGACCGTGAACTGCGCGCCGGTCGCCATCATTCGCATGGTGTCGCCGGGCTTTATCTTGCCCTCTTTTATTCTGACATAAACGATAACGCCCTTGTAGCTGTCATAGACAGAATCGAATATGAGTGCTCTGAGCGGCGCGTTGTCATCCGTTACGGGCGCGGGGATATCGAGAACGATGCGTTCGAGCACCTCTTCGACATTCTCGCCCGTCTTTGCCGAGACGCGCGGAGCGTTCGAGCAATCGAGACCTATGACCTCCTCGACCTCGGAAGCAACTCTGTCGGGGTCGGCGGCGGGCAGGTCTATTTTATTGATAACGGGGACTATCTCAAGGTCGTGGTCGAGCGCCAGATATGTGTTCGCGAGCGTCTGCGCTTCGATTCCCTGCGACGCGTCGATTATGAGCACCGCACCCTCGCAGGCGGCAAGGGAACGCGAGACTTCATAGTTGAAGTCGACATGGCCGGGAGTGTCTATAAGATTCAGTTCATAGACCTCGCCGTCGCTCGCGGTATAGTCCATTTTGACCGCGTGCGCCTTTATAGTTATTCCGCGCTCGCGCTCAAGATCCATGTTATCAAGTATCTGAGCAGTCATATCGCGCTTCGCCACGGAGTCGGTGAGCTCAAGGAGTCTGTCCGCGAGGGTCGATTTGCCATGGTCGATATGCGCTATGATGCTGAAATTTCTGATGTTTTCTTTCTTGGTAGACAATTTATTGATCCTTTCGTGGGTCTTTTAGTCAAGCTCGGTCACAAGGGTCTCTGCGGAGGGTTTGCCGATCCACATATCGCCGAAGCTCTGACCCGCTATCTCCTCGCAGCGTTTCATCTGCTCGGGGGTCAGTGAGCACTTGCCGGTCTCTTTCTTCTCTTTTATAGCCTCGGTTATCATCTTGTGATCCTCGCGGGTCATCTTATAGGTGAACACGCAGACATAGACGAGACCGACGAAGATGAGCGGCAGGATGCAGTAAGTCACTTTCAGTCCGAGTATGCCCTTTGCGGTCTGTTCGAGGGCATTCGCGCCCTCTGCGCCGGTGCGGAAGCCGAAGCCTTTGAGAATAAATCCGGTGAACGCGCTCATGAGACCGTTTATGGTCTTTTTGATGAGCGTATTGAAAGTTGAAATAACGCCCTCGCGGCGGCGTCCGGTTATCATCTCGTCAACATCCGTGACATCGGGCTGGATATTTGTGGCGGTGAATCCGGGGCCGGAGAAGCCGAAGTTATAGAGGATTATCGAAACAATGACGACCCAGAGCGGAGTGCTCTTGCCGATGAACAGGTTTATGATAAGTCCCGCCGCCATAAGCGGAGTCAGGAGCTTTCCGCACAGCTGCTTGCCCTTTTTCATCGTCAGCAGATAGTTGACGGGGAAACCGGATGCCTCAGCCGCACCCGCAATCGTTTGCAGGGTGTTGAAATAGCCGAAGCGCTGGGCACTGTATTTGATGAAATACTGGTTTGAGTTTGCATAGAAGCCCTTTGCCATGGTGTACATCGAGCTCAGGACGAAATAGCGTCTGAACGCCTTGTTGCGGAAAACCTGCTTGTACTCTTCAAAAAGCATAGTTGCATTGAAAGGCGGCAGCTTCATGCCGAGCGAGCTCGGCTCTTTCGTGCATTTGAAAGTCACGAGCAGCGGCAGCGAGAACCACAGGCACAACACTGCGCCGAAGAACATGAACTTCGGTCTTGACGCGGCGGTCATCTCCATGTTCGTAAAGCCGAGCGACAGCGACACGAGCAGGAACGACGAAACCATGCCGACGGAGTTCATTATATACTGCACGGAGTTATACTGAGTACGCAGGGAATAATCAGGCGCGATAACGGGCAGCATCGCAACATGCGGCACGGTGACGAGAGTCAGCGCCGTGTTATAGAGCATATACGCGAGCATGTAGTAGAGCATCGTCGCGGTCTTGTTGCCTGTAGCAGAGATGCCGAACGAGTTCCACAGGCAGAAATACGAGACAGCTATCGGGATAACGCCCCAGAGCAGATATCTTCTGTGTCTGCCGTATTTCGAACGCGTGCGGTCGGTTATAATACCCATGACGGGATCGGTTACGGCGTCCCAGATATGAGCCATGGCGATAACCATACCCGCCTGATCGACGCTGAGCTTTTCGACCTCGGTCAAAAACGACAGAAAATAGAGCGAGATGATGTATCCGCCGCCGCCGAAAAGTATGCTTGCGGCATTGTAGCCCACCATCGGGCCTATTTTCTGAAAGAATGACGAAACTTTTGATTCCTGTCTTGCCACAGTCTTCCCCTCTTTGCATTGTTTTCTCAAATATCTACCCATTATAGATAATACTATAATTTTACATTAAAACACGGATTTGTCAATACGGTGTTGAAAAAGCCCCGAATGGGCAAAAAAATATTTTTTAAGGCGGCTTTGGCGAAAAAGTTTTTATTGCACTTTTTATATCGATATTTCGTTGCTGTTTATGTTTTTGAGCCCTTTCTCAGCATTATTTTCGGCAAAATGCACAGACAAAAATACATACCCGAAAAAGCGCACAAAAAGGCGGGCGGACAAGGGCTCAAAATCTCTTTTACGCGCCTTGACTTTTGGCATTTTTTAGATTATTATAGGCTACAATGAATAATAGGGGAGTAAACGCTTATGCTAAATAATACCGAAAAAACAATGGAAAAAATCGTCGCTCTGTGTAAAAACAGAGGCTTCATTTTCGCCGGCAGCGACATCTACGGCGGACTTGCGAACACCTGGGATTACGGCCCGCTCGGCGCAAGAATGAAGAACAATGTCAAGGACACCTGGCGCAAGAGATTCATTCAGGAGCGCAGAAACAGCTACGAAGTTGACGCAGACATTCTCATGCATCCGAAAGTCTGGGAGGCAAGCGGCCATATCGCCAGCTTCTCCGACCCGCTTCTCGACTGCAAGGAGTGCAAGATGCGCCACAGAGCGGACACGCTCATCGAGAACTTTGATCCCGATGCCCACCCCGACAAGATGACGAAAGAGGAGATGTTTGAGTACATCAAGGCTCATTCGATCCCCTGCCCCCACTGCGGCAAGCACAATTTCACGGACATAAGAGAATTCAACCTCATGTTCCAGACCTACCGCGGAGTCACCAACGACGCAAAGAGCGTTATCTATCTGCGCCCCGAAAACGCGCAGGGTGAATATGTAAACTTTCTCAACGTCCAGCGTTCGATGAGAGCGAAGCTGCCCTTCAGCATCGGTCAGATCGGCAAGGCGTTCAGGAACGAGATAACCCCCGGCAACTTCACTTTCAGAACGATAGAGTTCGAGCAGATGGAGTTCCAGACCTTCTGCAAGAAGGGCTCCGACAACGAGCTCTATGACTACTTCAAGCAGTTCGGCAAGAAGTATTTTGAGGATCTCGGCATAGCTCCCGAGCATCTGCGCTTCCACGACCACGAGAAGCTCGCTCACTACGCCAAGGCCGCGTGCGACATAGAGTTCCTCTTCCCGTTCGGCTGGGGCGAGATAAACGGCACCCACAACAGAACGGACTTCGACCTGACGAGACATCAGGAATACAGCGGTCAGAAGATGGACTATCTCGATCCCGAGACGAACGAGAAGTTCATTCCCTATATTATAGAGTCCACCTACGGACTCGACAGAACCGTGCTCGCGCTGCTGTGCGAAGCGTATGATGAGGAAGTTATCGACGCAGAGAAGAACGACACCCGCGTGGTGCTCCATCTCTCCCCCGTCGTCGCGCCCTACAAGGCTGCGGTGCTTCCCCTCTCGAAGAAGCTTTCGGAAGAGGCTATAAAGATCTGCGACGACTTGAGCCGCAAATTCATGGTCGATTTCGACGAGACCGGCTCCATCGGCAAGCGCTATCGCCGCCAGGACGAGATCGGTACTCCGCTGTGCATCACCTATGACTTCGACTCCGTCGAGGATCACTGCGTGACAGTGCGCGACCGCGACACGATGAAGCAGGAGCGCATCGCTATAGACGAGCTCGAGAGCTACATCGCTTCGCGCATCGAGTTCTGATTCAAATAAGTTTATAAAATCCAAAGGAGAGCGAAACATATGAAAGTAAATTTCACTGAGACTGTCCTCAGAGACGCGAACCAGTCGCTTATCGCGACCCGTATGCCCTATGAGGATTTCGAGGCAATACTGCCCGAGCTTGACAAGGCGGGCTACTATTCGCTCGAGTGCTGGGGCGGCGCTACGTTCGACTCCTGCCTGCGATATCTCAACGAAGATCCGTGGGAGCGCCTGCGCAAGATCCGCAAGGCGTGCCCGAACACCAAGCTGCAGATGCTCCTCAGAGGTCAGAACCTTCTGGGCTACAAGCATTATCCCGACGATGTCGTTCGCCTTTTCGTCAGAAAGAGCGTTGAAAACGGCATCGACATCATCCGTATATTCGATGCGCTCAACGACCTGAGAAACATCGAGACCGCCGTTGACGAGACTATCAAGTGCGGTGCTCACGCATCGGGCACCATCTGCTACACCACGAGCCCCATCCACAACATCGAAAGCTACATCAAGCTCGCAAAAGATCTCGAGAGCATGGGCGTTCAGTCCGTGTGCATCAAGGACATGGCGGGCATCATGGATCCCCAGACAGCATATGATCTTGTCAAGGGCATAAAGGAGAACATCAGTCTCCCCGTTATCGTTCACACCCATTCAACCACGGGTCTCGGCCCTGTGACATTACAGAAGGCTGTTGAAGCCGGCGCGGATGTTATCGACACCGCTATCTCCTGCTTCTCCAACGGCACCTCTCAGCCGCCCACAGAGACCATGGCTTATATCCTCCAGAAAGAGGGCTACGAAGTTCCGCTCGACATGGCGCAGCTCAAGAAGATCAACGATTTCTTCAAGCCAGTCCGCAACGACGCGCTCAAGAGCGGTCTGCTCAACCCCGTCGTGCTGACCACCCAGACCGACGCGCTCAACTATCAGATCCCCGGCGGAATGCTCTCGAACCTTGTCGCTCAGCTCACCGCTCAGAACAAGCTCGACAAGCTCGACGAAGTTCTCGCAGAGACTCCGAGAGTCCGCGAAGACCTCGGTTATCCTCCGCTCGTCACCCCGATGAGCCAGATGGTCGGCGTCCAGGCAACCGCGAACGTGCTCGCAGGTGAGAGATACAAGAACATCTCCAAGGAAGTCAAGAACTATATCAAGGGCGAATACGGCAAGGCTCCCGGCAAGATAAACGAGGAGCTCCAGAAGAAGGTTCTCGGCGACGAGAAGCCGATAACCTGCCGCTACGCAGACCTGCTTGAGCCCGGTCTCCCCGCCGCGAGAGAGTATCTCGGCGACAGAGCGACCTGCGACGAGGATGTTCTCTCCTATATCGCTTTCCCGACTCAGGCGGAAGCATTCTTCGACAAGCGCGACGAGAGAAAGAAGAACACTTTCACATATAAGATAGAGAGACTCGACTGAGCCTCGGCAGAAAGGATAGGTTTTATCAATGTTTGATAATTTTGACATGGGTATGCCCCTGGGCGAAAAGCTTGTTTTCGCTCTTCAGGTCTCCCTCTTCGGAATACTTATGGTATTCCTGCTGCTCATTATCCTTGCCGTGCTGATAATGATAATCTCCCGCGTCGTCAGACTCGGCGAGAATCTTGCAGGCAAGAAGGGCAAGAAGAATGCTGCTTCCGATGAACCCGCACCCGTGCAGCAGAGCGCTGCTGCCGGAACTCCTCTGCCCGGCACTCAGTCGCAGGGCACGCTCGAACTTGACGGCGTTGACGAGCCGACCGCCGCGGTCATCATGGCTATAGTCAGCGACGAGAGCGGAGTCCCGCTCAACAGGCTGCTGTTCAAATCCATAAAGAAGAAAGACTGATGCGGCTCGCCGCCAACACCTGAAAGGAACGATCATCATGAAATATGTTGTTACATTAAACGGCAAAAACTACGAGGTTGAGGTCGAGGAGACCGACGCCGTTATCACCGCTGTTACCGACGCCGCTCCCGCCGCTCCCGCCGCTCCCGTTGCTGCAGCCGCACCCGCTGCCCCCGCAGCAGCTCCCGCTCCTGCCGCCGCTCCCGCAGCAGCCGCAGACGGTCAGAAGGTTCTCTCGCCCATGCCCGGCACGATATTGAGCGTCAATGTCTCGGTCGGCTCTGCCGTCAAGGCGGGCGAAGTCATCATCATCCTTGAGGCTATGAAGATGGAAAACGAAATAGTCGCTCCCTGCGACGGCACCGTAAAGCAGCTCGCCGTCCAGAAGGGCTCGACCGTCGCTACGGACGCACTGCTCGCCGTAGTCGGCTAAGGGGGATAGCAAATGGACATACTCGGAATCTTGAAAGGCTTCTGGGAGAGCTCGGGTCTCGCCGTGCTCACCTGGAGAGAAGGCGTAATGATCCTCGTATCGTTCGTCCTGCTCTATCTGGCCATCGCTAAAAAATTCGAACCGCTGCTGCTTCTTCCCATCGCGTTCGGCATCCTGCTCGCGAACCTGCCCGGCGCAGGTCTTATGGATGACCCGACCGGTATCATCGACCCGCTGAGTACGACGATACGGGAGGGCGCGCACTGGTATGACATCGGAATCCTGCGTCTTATCTACGCAGGCGTCAAGAGCAGTATCTTCCCGTGCCTTATCTTCATGGGCGTCGGCGCGATGACGGACTTTGGTCCCCTGCTCGCAAACCCGATGAGCCTGCTGCTCGGCGCTGCCGCTCAGCTCGGCATCTATGTTGCATTCACTATTGCTATCCTGCTCGGCTTCACCCCGCAGGAGGCTGCCGCTATCGGCATCATCGGCGGCGCGGACGGCCCGACGGCTATATTCCTCGCCTCGAAGCTTGCGGCTCACCTGCTCGCACCGATAGCAGTTGCGGCATATTCGTATATGGCTCTTATCCCGATTATTCAGCCGCCGATCATGAAGCTGCTCACCACGAAGAAAGAGCGCTCGGTCGAGATGAAGCAGCTCAGAACCGTCAGCAAGACAGAGAAGATTATCTTCCCCGTCGTCGTGCTTGTCATCTGCGCTTTCATGCTTCCCTCCGTCGCTCCGCTTATCGGCATGTTCATGCTCGGCAACCTGTTCAGAGAGAGCGGCGTTGTTGAAAGACTCAGCGACACCGCACAGAACGCTCTGACCAACATCGTCACCATACTGCTCGGCGTTACCGTCGGCGCAACGGCGAACGGTCAGACCTTCCTGTCGAAGCAGACCATATTCATCATCATCCTCGGTCTGACTGCATTCTGCTTCTCGACCGCAGGCGGCGTGCTTCTCGGCAAGCTCATGTATCTTGTCACCAAGGGCAAGGTCAATCCCCTTATCGGCTCCGCAGGCGTCTCCGCCGTTCCCATGGCTGCGCGCGTTTCGCAGGTCGAGGGACGCAAGGCAAACCCGACGAACTTCCTGCTCATGCACGCAATGGGTCCGAACGTCGCGGGCGTTATCGGCTCGGCTGTTGCCGCCGGTTTCCTGCTCCTGCTGTTCGGCAAATAATTAAAGATAAAATAAAAAATCCGGCAGTCCTGTTTTCATGCAGAACTGCCGGTATTTTTTATGTTCAGGCGGCGCGCTTTTTGGCAAGACGCCGTCCGATAAAATATAAAATATAGACAAGCAATAAGCGCAGCGGCTCGAATATCAGAGACGAATCGGGCATATTTTCGAGCATGGTCTTGCTGCGGAATAGCTTTTCGGCTATCAGCCCATACGCGGGATAGAGCGACGCGCAGTAGCCGTAGAGCAGCGGATAGACGACAACGAGCGAGAGTATCAGATAGCCGGAGAAGCCGAAGAGGAAGCTTCTGTCGTTTAAGAAATAGCTCATTAAGAACGCGCCCGCGAGCGAAAGTGCTATCCATATAACAGAGAGTACTATAGATGCGGTGGTTATCTCGCCATGCTCGCCCTGCGGGTCGGCAGAATAGCTGAAGCCGAAAAAGCAGAAGTCAACGACCGCGCCAAAAATCGCTATCAGTATACCCAGCCACATCTCACGGTTGGTTATCTCTTTTTTCGTGCGTTTCTTTTTCATACCGATTCTCCTTTCAAGTTCATAATAACAGATTTTTTTGCGCCGTCAATATTTTTCTCAAAGATTATATATTTGTTTATTCCTTTTTCACAAGCCGTTCATCAAATCCGCACACTTTTTAAATCAGGTTGACTAAATCGTTAAAATTTAATATAATATGGTACTGTAGCAAGCGGAGAGGAGGAAGATCATGTCAGCACCGCTGGCGCAGAGAATGCGCCCACAGACTATCGACGATATCGTCGGTCAGAGACATCTGCTCGGCGAGGGCAAGCCGCTGAGAAATATTATACTTTCGGGCGAGCTGCCGAACATGGTCTTTTACGGTCCGTCCGGGGTCGGCAAAACGACGCTCGCGAGCATCATCGCAAAGACGACCGACCGCCATCTCGTTAAATTAAACGGCACGACCGCTTCGACAGCCGACATAAAGGACGTTGTTGCAAAGCTCAACACATTTGTCGCGCCAAACGGCATTCTGCTCTATCTCGACGAGATCCAGTATTTTAATAAAAAGCAGCAGCAGACGCTGCTCGAATACATAGAAAACGGCGACATAACGCTTATAGCGTCGACGACCGAGAACCCGTATTTTTATATATACAACGCGATTCTCAGCCGCTCGACCGTGTTTGAATTCAAATTTGTCTCGGCGGGGGATGTAATTCCCGCCGTCAAGCGTGCATTTGATTATATAGGCACCGAGCGGCACGAGACATATGATATAGAGGACGGAGTGTTTGAGCACATTGCCAACGCCTGCGGCGGCGATGTGAGAAAGGCGATAAACTCCGTTGAGCTGTGCGTGCTCTCCTCCCCTGCCGACGAAAGCGGCGTTTGCAAGATAACTCTTCAGCGCGCGCAGGAACTGACCCAGCACAGCGCGATGCGATATGACCGCGAGGGCGACGAGCACTACGACATAATCTCCGCATATCAGAAATCGATGCGCGGCTCCGACCCGAACGCGGCGCTCCACTATCTGGCGCGGCTGCTCGAGGCGGGCGACCTTGTCAGCGCGTGCCGCAGGCTGATGGTCTGCGCGTGCGAGGATGTGGGGCTTGCGTATCCTCAGATAATACCTATAGTAAAAGCCGCCGTTGACGCGGCGAATATGCTCGGGCTGCCCGAGGCGCGGATACCGCTCGGATGCGGTTGTGCTTGTGGCGACGAGCCCGAAATCAAACTCCGCCTACAACGGGATAAACGCCGCGATGGCCGATGTGCAGAAAGGCCGCACGGGACCCGTTCCGAGGCAATTGCAGAATGTCCACTGCGACGGCGAGGATAACCCGAACAAGGGACAGTTCTATATCTATCCGCATTCATACCGCAATCACTGGGTGCCGCAGCAGTATCTGCCGGACGCGATAAAAGACGCGGTATACTATGAGTTCGGCGACAACCGCACCGAACGCACCGCCGGGGAATATTGGGAAAAGGTGAAGAAAGCAGCTCAAAAGTAAACTATGCCGCGACGCGGCAAGAAAGAAAGGATATTTGGTATATGTTCATCCCAATTCTCTCCGTCATAACGGCGATATTTGCGACGCTCACGATTCTTCTGCGCCGCAAGGGAAAATCATTCGAGGGCATGCTCTGCAAGTTCATTTCGAGCTTTGGCTTCATGTCCATGGCGTTTATCGGCTTCTGCTACCGCATTGAAGAGGCGGATAAATTAGTCCACCCGTTCTATTTCTGCCTCGTGGCGTTCGGACTGCTGTTCGGGCTCGGCGGCGACGTTCTGCTCGGCATAAAAGAGATCGCGCCGAAATACAAGAACAAACTCATCGCGCTCGGCACTTTCGCGTTTCTGATAGGGCATTTCTTCTACCTTGCGTCCTTTTACAAAGCGGAGCCGACCTTCTCGATAATCCCGTACATAGCGGCGTTTGTAATAACCGCGATAATCGCCATTGTCATGAAAGCGGTCAAGATGAAGCTCGACAGCAAGATGTATATTCTCTGCGTGTTCTATTTCTTCGTCATTGCGCTTTGCGCCTGCGTCTCGGGCTATATGCTCTATCTCACGCACTCGCTGACATTCATTATAACCACCATTGCTTCGGTTGTGTTCGTAATCAGCGACTCGGTGCTCGCGTTCGTCTATTTCACGCCCGTGAAGAGAAAGAACCCGCTCGTTACAATCGAGCTCGCGACATATTACACCGGCCAGATACTCATGGCGGCAACGGTGTATCTGATAAAATAAAATCAGCATAACAACAGGCGCAGCAGAACAAACTGCCGCGCCTGTTTTATTAAAATCGGAGAATCGCTATGATAAGAAAATTGGAAGAATCCGACCTGTCGCGCATTATGCAGATATGGCTCAGTGCAAACAAAGAGGCTCACGGATTCATAAAAGAAAGCTATTGGGACGAAAATTTCGAAGCGGTGAAAGCCACGCTCCCCTGCGCCGAAGTTTATATACATGAAAACGATGAAGCCGAACCTGACGGCTTCATCGGGCTCAACGGCGAGCACATTGAGGGGCTGTTCGTGGACAGAGCCGCACGAAACATGGGCATCGGAAAAGAACTGCTGGATTTTGCAAAAAATAACCACGCGCGGCTGACGCTCAATGTATACATAAAAAACTCCGGAGCCGTGAAGTTCTACCGCCGCGAGCTGTTTTCAATAGACTCGCGCGGCATTGATGAAGAGACCGGGGAAGAAGATTATCTGATGAGTTGGAATAAAAAATAAAACAGCACAAATGCAAAAGCCCTCCCAAGCGGGAGGGCTGATTTGATTTTACGACTCTTTTTCTTCCTTCTGTCTCTTGATGACTTTCAGGCGCGAGAAATCCTCGCGTTCTTTTTCTTCAAGAGCTTCGGTGATATATTTAATCGTCGCGGTGAACTGCGGAATCATGATATTGTCGAGCGCGTTTGCTCGCTTCTGCGTTTTCTTTATCGCATCGGCGAGGCGGTATACGCTGTTCTCTATCTCCGCGAGCTCTGCGGTCATGTGCTTGACCTGCACGAAGCTCAGATAAGCCTCGTCGAGCTGTGAATTCGTCGAGTTGAGTCCGTAATACATATCGAGCTTCTCATCGCCGAGAGTCACAACCGGCAGTTCAACGCCCATGACGCTGCGAAGATCTATATCGAGCGACTCATCGACCGGTATCGCCTGCGCAAACTCGGCGCACATGCCGAGCGTAACATTCGCACGCTGGAGCGCAAGATAAGCCTTTGAATAGGTCTCGTCTATCTCCTGCTGTATCTTCGACGCCTTGTCTATGAGCTGCATCATCTCATGCACGAGTATATTTCTTTTGCGGTCGAGCAGATCATAGCCGAGCTTGGCGAGATCCAGCGACTTCTTCGTGCTCATCAGATTGCTTTTTGTCGGGAATACCTGTGCCATGACGCTCTCCCCCTTTCTTTACTGCTGCGCGGGCTTGTAATGCTCCTTGAGAACATCCTCATCAACACGGTCGAGCTCGGATTCGGGCAGCATGGAGAGCAGCTCCCAGCCGAGGTCGAGGGTCTGGTCTATCGTCCTGTTCTCGTCATAGCCCTGGTTGATGAATCTCTCTTCAAACGCTCTGCCGAACTCCATGAGGCGCTTATCCGATGCGGAAAGCTCATCCTCGCCTATAACGGACGCGAGCGCCTTGGCATCCTGCACCTTTGCATAGGACGCGAAGAGCTGGTTTGCGAGCATGCTGTGGTCGGAGCGAGTGTAACCCTCGCCGATACCGTCTTTCATCAGACGCGACAGCGACGGCAGGACGCTGACGGGCGGATAGATGCCCTTGTAGTCGAGTCCTCTGTCGAGCACTATCTGACCCTCGGTTATATAGCCCGTGAGGTCAGGGATGGGGTGCGTTATATCGTCGTTGGGCATGGTGAGAATCGGTATCTGAGTGACCGAACCCTTCTTGCCCTCGACTATTCCGGCGCGCTCATAGAGCGACGCGAGGTCGGAATAGAGGTAACCGGGGAAGCCCTTTCTGCCGGGAATCTCGCCCTTTGACGAGCTGAACTCACGAAGAGCCTCGGCATATGAGGTCATATCGGTCAGTATAACAAGCGTCTGCTTGCCGAGATCGAACGCGAGATATTCGGCGGCGGTCAGCGCGCAGCGAGGCGTGATGATACGCTCGATTATCGGGTCGTTCGAGAGGTTCATGAACATCGTAACACGGTTCATGACGTTGGCGTTTTCAAACGAAGTGCGGAAATATTCGGCGACATCGTTCTTGACGCCCATGGCGGCGAAAACAATTGCAAAATCGTCGCCGTCGGCAACATTCGCCTGACGCACTATCTGAACGGCGAGCTCGTTATGCTTCATGCCGGAGCCTGAGAATATCGGGAGCTTCTGACCTCTGATAAGCGTTGCGAGCGCGTCTATAGAAGATATGCCGGTGTTTATATAATTTCGCGGATAAACACGCGAAACGGGGTTAATGGGCGAACCGTTGACATCGCGGCGGCACTCGGGATATATCTCACCAAGGCCGTCTATCGGTCTGCCGAGACCGTCGAACACTCTGCCGAGTATCTCAGGCGACAGCGGCATCTCCATGGGTCTGCCGGAGAGCACGGTGGTGCTGTTGTTCATCGATATTCCGCGAGTTCCCTCAAAGACCTGAATGACCACAAGCTCGCCGTCTATTTTGACTATACGGCCCGCGCGCGAGGTGCCGTCCTCAAGCCTGAGTTCGACCATCTCCTCATAGCTCGCGCCCTTGACGCCGTCAAGCACAACGAGCGAACCGTTTATCTGATTTAAACCGATGTGTTCAAAAATCATAGCTGTTTAAATCCTTCCTTGCCTTCAGAATAAGCGGACTCAGCGCAGCAGCGGAGCGAGCGCCTTGTCTATCTCAGTGCGGTAATCGTCAAACATATCGAGTCTGTCGTTGGGCACATCGTATTTTATCTTGACGAGCTTATCGAACAGACCGAGCTTCGTTATCTTTGAGATTGGCACCTGCTTTGCGACGACCTCGCGGCACTGATGATAGAGATAGAGGATTATTTCCATCATCTTCATCTGCTTCGCGAGCGGAACATAGGTGTCCTCCTTGTGGAAGGCGTTCTGCTGCAGGAAGCCGACTCTGATGACCCTTGCCACTTCCATAACAAGCTTCTGGTCGTCGGGCAGAACGTCCGCGCCGATAAGCTTGACTATCTCCATAAGGCTGTTCTCCTCGAGCAGGATGGAGCACAGCTCATCGCGGTAGTTCATGAACTCCGGACCCGCGTTGTCATAGTACCATGCGGACAGGTCATTGACATATTCGGAATAGCTCGTATTCCAGTTTATCGCGGGATAGTGACGCGCATAGGCGAGCGACTTATCGAGCGCCCAGAAGCAGCGGGTGAAACGCTTCGTGTTCTGGGTAACAGGCTCGGAAAAGTCAGAGCCCTGCGGCGAAACAGCGCCGATTATTGTTATCGAGCCCTCGGTGCCGTTTAGGTTCTTAACATAGCCTGCGCGCTCATAGAACTCGGAAAGTCTCGACGGCAGGTAAGCCGGGAATCCCTCATCGGCGGGCATCTCTTCAAGGCGTCCGGATATCTCACGCAGAGCCTCAGCCCAACGGGAGGTGGAGTCCGCCATGATAGCCGTGTGATAGCCCATGTCGCGGTAATACTCGGCGAGGGTGATACCGGTGTATATTGAAGCTTCACGCGCGGCGACAGGCATATTCGAGGTGTTCGCTATGAGCACCGTTCTGTCCGTCAGGGGCTTGCCTGTACGCGGGTCGGATATCTCGCCGAACTCTTTAAGAGCCTGGGTCATCTCATTGCCGCGCTCGCCGCAGCCGACATAGATAATAATATCCGCGTCGCACCACTTTGCAAGCTGATGCTGGGTCATTGTTTTACCGGTTCCGAATCCGCCGGGGATCGCCGCCGCGCCGCCCTTTGCTATCGGGAAGAGCGTATCTATGACACGCTGACCGGTTATCAGCGGACGCTGCGCAGGCAGTCTGCGGTTGACGGGACGCGGGATACGGATAGGCCAGCGCTGGCAGAGGGTCAGCTCGTGATCTTTCCCCTTCTTGTCCCTGAGGGTAACAATAGTATCGTTTATCTTGTATTTTCCGTCGGGCTTGACATCGACAACTTTGCCTTCAAGTCCGGGCGGAACCATGAATTTGTGCTTGACGACGGGAGTCTCGGGGCATTCGCCGTAGATGTCGCCGCCCTTGAGCTTATCGCCGGGCTTGACGAGCATATTGACCTGCCACTCGCGCTCCTCGTCGAGCGCGCTCTCGGCGCAGCCCTTTGATATGAACGCGCCGTTGTGCTCGGCGATAGCCGAAAGCGGGCGCTCGATTCCGTCAAATATATTTCTGATTATTCCGGGGCCGAGGGTGGCGAACATTGCGCCGCCGGTAGCATAGACCGGCTCGCCGGGCTTGAGCCCGGTCGTCTCCTCGTAGACCTGAATGGTGGTGAGATCCTTGTCAAGGCGTATGACTTCGCCGACAAGCCGCTTATCGCCGACGTAGACCATCTCCATCATGCTCAGTCCCGTCTCGCCCTTTATCGTAACGACGGGTCCGTTTATTCCGTATATAACATTATTTTCGGACAAGCCGTTCACCTCCGACCGTTAAAGTATTACTGACATTCCCGAATTTTCGAGGAACCACTCGCGCTGCGCTTCAAGGCGTGTGTCGAGCGTATCGTCAGCCA
>ERZ780154.871-NODE-871-length-18403-cov-7.32821_pt1 | contig 18403 bp, 13 predicted proteins | sample MGYA00511568_ERZ780154 | MGnify/ENA primary metagenome ERZ780154 (study PRJEB29588, sample SAMEA2142525) | human gut metagenome | biome: human gut; feature: human-associated habitat; material: faeces | place: Denmark | collected 2008/2010 ...
GGTACCGCTCCCAAGATCCGCGTCCGCGGTGCGACGTCGATTCACGGCAGCTCGAAGCCGCTTTGGGTTGTGGACGGCGTCATTATGGAGGATGTCGCCGATATTTCGGCCGAGGACCTCTCTTCGGGTGACGCCACGACGCTGATCGGTTCCGCCATCGCGGGTCTGAACGCCGAGGATATCGAGAGCTTCAATATCCTGAAGGACGGTTCGGCCACCTCGATCTACGGTGCGCGCGCTATGGCCGGCGTGATCGTCATTACGACCAAAAAGGGACGTGCCGGCGTCAGCCATATCAATTATACGGGCGAGTTCACGTATCGTATGATTCCCTCCTACGCCGATTTCAATATCATGAACTCTCAGGACCAGATGTCCGTCTATCAGGAGCTGTACAACAAGGGCTGGCTGGGCAATTCGCGTGTCACCAATGCGTCGGCGAGCGGTGTTTACGGCAAGATGTATTCGCTGATCAATGCCGGACTGCTGGAAAATACCGTGGAGACGCGCAACCGCTATCTGCGCAAGGCCGAGTACCGCAACACGGACTGGTTCAAGGAGCTTTTCCAGAATACGGTCATGCACTCGCATTCGGTAAGTATCACGTCGGGTACCGAGAAGTCCGCCTACTATGCGTCGATCAGCGCCCTTTTCGATCCGGGATGGACGAAGACCAGCGAGATTTCCCGTTATACGGCCAATCTCAATGCGACGTATAATATCTCGGACGCCCTTACGCTCAACCTGATTACCAACGGTTCGTACCGTAAGCAGAAAGCGCCCGGAACGCTCGGCGCCACGACCGACTATGTAACGGGCGAGGTGAAGCGCGATTTCGACATCAACCCCTATTCGTATGCCCTGAATACTTCGCGCGTGCTCGATCCGAAGGAGTATTATGTCCGTAACTATGCGGATTTCAATATTCTCCATGAACTGGCGAACAACTATATCGACCTGAACGTCGCCGATGTGAAATTCCAAGGCGAACTGAAGTGGAAGGCTTTCAAGGGATTCGAGGCTTCGGCGCTGGCGTCGGTGCGCTATACCGGAACTTCGCAGGAGCATAACGTACGCGAGGCTTCCAATCAGGCGAACGCCTACCGGGCCATGGGTACGACGACGATTCGCGACAACAACCCGTTGCTGTACAAGGATCCGGATGATATTTACGCCGTTCCCGTATCGATCCTGCCCGCCGGCGGTATCTACACCCGTACGGACAACCGGCTGCTGTCCTATGACTTCCGTTTCTCCGCGACCTATAATACGACGATCAACAATACCCATATCGTCAATGCTTATCTGGGTATGGAGACCAACCAGAGCGATCGTCAGAAAACGTGGTTCCGCGGCTGGGGCCTGCAGTACGATTCGGGTGAAATTCCGTTCTACGACTATCTCGTCTTCAAGAAGGGCAAGGAGGATAACTCGCCCTATTACGAAATGGGCAACACCCACTACCGCAACGTCGCTTTCTTCTTCAACGGAACCTACTCCTACAAGGGCCGCTATACGCTTAACGGCACGCTGCGTTACGAAGGTAACAACGCGCTGGGCCTGACGACCCGTTCGCGCTGGCTGCCTACGTGGAACGTTTCGGGCGCATGGAACGTCCACGAGGAAAATTTCTTCAATTCGATCAGCAAGGCCGTTTCGCACCTGTCGCTCAAGGCCTCCTATTCGCTGACGGCCGACCGCCCCTCGGTAACCAATGCGCTCGCCGTCATCCAGAGCTATTCGCCGTGGCGCCCCTCGGCCGGCGTTACCGAGTCGGGTCTGACGATCAAGGATCTGGAGAACAGCGATCTGACCTACGAGAAGAAGCACGAGCTGAATATCGGTGCGGATTTGGGCTTTCTGGACAACCGCATCAACCTGACCGTTGACTGGTACAAGCGCGACAACTTCGATCTGATCGGTCTGGTGATGACGCAGGGTATCGGCGGTCAGATCCAGAAGTACGGCAACGTCGCGACGATGAAGTCGCGGGGTATCGAGTTCTCGCTTTCGACGAAGAACATCAAGACGAAGGATTTCAGCTGGACCACCGATTTCATCTATTCGCACATGAAGAATGAGGTGACCAAGTTCAATACTTCCACCCGTGCCTTCAACCTCGTTTCCGGTATCGGTTTCTCGCGTGAGGGTTACCCGGTGAATTCGCTTTTCTCCTACGATTTCCGGGGGCTGAACGAAGACGGCGTTCCGACATTCATCAACGAAGCAGGCGTGCTGACTTCGACCGATATCAACTTCCAAGAGACCGAGCGTTTCGACAATCTGGTTTATTCGGGTCCCTCGGAGCCGACGGACGTCGGAAGCTTCGGCAACATCTTCCAGTACAAAGGTCTGCGTCTGAACGTCTTCATCACCTATTCGTTCGGCAACGTCGTTCGTCTCGATCCGGTCTTCTCCAGTATCTATAACGACCTCGACGCCATGCCGCGCGAGTTCCGCAACCGCTGGATGACGCCCGGAGACGAAAGATACACCGATGTTCCGGCTATCGTGTCGAGCCGTCAGGTGCGGAATGACAGCAAGCTGTCGTACGCCTACAATGCCTACAACTATTCTACGGCCCGAATCGCCAAAGGCGATTTCATCCGCATGAAGGAAATTTCGCTGACCTACGACTTCCCGAAGCGCTGGATCAAGAAGCTGAGAATGTCCAACCTCGCGCTCAAGATTCAGGCGACGAACCTCTTCCTGATCTATGCCGACAAGAAGCTCAACGGTCAGGATCCGGAATTCTTCAATTCGGGTGGTGTGGCCACTCCCGTGCCGAAGCAGTTTACCTTAACGCTCAAAATCGGTTTATAATTTAGTTTAAAGCATATGAAAACGAACAAATTGATATATTTCCTGCTTGCGGGACTTCTTGTTGCGGGACTCTCCTCCTGTAACGATTTCCTCGACGAGCAGCCTGACAACCGGACGATTATCGATTCGGAAGAGAAGGCTATCAAGATGCTGGTATCGGCTTATGCGGACAGCCAGCCGTGGCTTTTCCTCGAAATGGCTTCCGACAATACCGATAACCACGGCGCCAATTACGATGGCTGGAGCCGTTTCTGGCAGGAGAGCTATGAATGGAGCGATCCGACCGAAACCGACAACGAAGACGCCGCTCACACGTGGGAAGCCCACTACATGGCTATCGCTAACGCCAACGAGGTGCTCAAGGCCATCGACAAGATGGAGATGACCGACAAACTGAGCGCCGCAAAGGGCGAAGCGCTTATCTGCCGTGCCTACGCCCACTTCGTGCTGGTGAACGTTTTCTGCCAGCATTACGATCCTGCGCATCCCGACGATCTCGGTATTCCCTATATGGAGAAGGCCGAGACGGAACTCGATCCCAAATACGAGCGCGGAACCGTCGCCGAGGTCTACGCCAAGATCGAGAAGGATATCGAAGAGGGACTGCCGCTGATAAACGACGTCATCTATTCGGTGCCCAAGTACCATTTCAACAAGCGTGCGGCCAATGCGTTCGCGGCCCGTTTTTACCTCTACTACCAGAAATGGGACGAGGCGGTAAAATACGCTACGGTGGCGCTGACCAATTCGCCTGCCGGTTCGCTCCGCAATTATGAAGAGCTGCTGGAATACCCGATGAACAACGGCGCTACACTGAATACGGCGGCTACCTACTATGTCAGTGCGGATCTGACGTGCAATTTCATGATGGCCACCGCCTATTCGTATGCCGGCCGCGTATTCGGCGGATACGGTGTCGGAATGCAGTACAATCACGGACAGATGATTGCCGATAACGAGGGCATAGACTGCACGAATACTCCCTTCGCTCCCTACACGTGGAAGTGCGAACCGCTTCGCTTTGTCAGCGGAATCGACAAAATCCTGCTGCCCCGTGTTCCCTATCTGATCGAGTACCTCGATCCGGTGGCGGGAACAGGCTACAGGCATACTGTCTATCCGCTTTTCACGGCCGAAGAGACTCTGCTGACCCGCGCCGAGGCCTATATCATGCAGAAGGACTACACGGCGGCCCTGAGCGACATGAATCTCTACCTTTCGAATTCATGCAGTAAATACAAGACGCTGACCGAGGCCAATATTTCGAGCTGGGCCGCATCGGTTGCGGATTACGATCCCAAGAATCCGACTCCGAAGAAGCCGCTCAACCCGGCTTTCGAAATCGATCAGACGCAGGAGGGCATGATTCATACGCTGCTGTTGCTGCGCCGCTACGAGACGCTGCACTACGGCCTGCGCTGGTTCGACGTGAAGCGCTTCGGCATCGAGATTTACCGCCGCACCCTGACCAGCAACGATTTGGGAATCAAGAGTGTGGACGATACGCTGGAGGTCCGGGACAACCGCCGTGCCGTTCAGCTGCCCGCCGATGTGCTCGCGGCCGACATGACTCCTAATCCGAGATAATGATAATTCGCTGATCTATATATAAAAGTTGAACGTTATGAAAAAAACAATATTAGGATTATTCGCATTCGTCTGCGCTTTTTCGGGCGTCTCGTGTTCCGAAGACGATCTGAGCGGCACGAGTGTCATCAAACCGGAGCAGACGACGGAGACGCCTTTGGACGCGTGGCTTTACAAAAACTATATCGAGCCTTATAACATCGAGTTCCGCTACCGTTATGAGGATATGGAGAGCGACATGATCTACGATCTGACTCCCGCGAACTACGAGAAGTCGGTTCAGATGGCCAAGCTGGTCAAGCACCTCTGCCTGCAGGCCTACGACGAGGTGACCGGAAGCCGAGACTTCATCACCAGCTACTTCCCGAAGATGGTTTTTCTGGTCGGCAGTCCCGCCTATAACAACAACGGCGAGGTCGTGCTGGGTACGGCCGAAGGCGGAACCAAGATTACGCTCTATGCCGTCAACAATATGGACCCGACCAATGTGGACCTGCTGAACGAGTGGTATTTCAAGACGATCCACCACGAATTCGCTCATATCCTCAACCAGAAGAAGCCCTTCTCGACGGATTTCAATCAGATCACCGGTTTGGCCACGGGCATCCGCTATGTCGGCAACGCCTGCTGGGATGTCTATCCTTCGGAGGACTTGGCGCTTAAGGACGGTTTTATCAGCCGTTACGCTTCGACTTCGGCCGAGGAGGAGTTCGTGGAGGTAAGCTCCATCTACGTCACCAACACGGCCGCCACTTGGGAGGAGATGCTCGAAACGGCCGGCGAGGTGGGCCGTCCGATGCTCGAAGCCAAATTCGAGATCGTGGACAAATACATGAAGAACGATTGGGGAATCGATCTGGACGAATTGCGCAAAGTCGTTTTACGCCGCCAGAAAGAACTTCCGAACCTCGATTTAGATGCCACTAATTAAGTAAAAAAGGATGTTTATGAAAAAAATATTGATATTACTGGCTCTGCCCCTGCTTTTCAATTCCTGCCTGAAGGACGATGAGGATAAATTCTCGAAATCGGCGACGGAACGTATTGAAGAGGCGGTCAAGGAAGCCATCACTGTACTTCAGGGCGCAGAAAACGGCTGGCGGATGGAGTTGTATCCCGAAAGCGAGCGCATTTACGGCGGCTACACGCTTTTCCTGAAATTCAATGCCGACAATACGGTCGTCGCTTCCAGTGAGAATTTCGCTGCGGGCAAAACCGAATCGTCCTACTATTCGGTGGTTGCGGAGAGCGGTCCCGTACTCGCGTTCGACACCAATAACGACATCATCCACTTCTACTCTTCGCCGACGACGGGGGCTGAACTCGGCATCGGTACGAGCAACGGAGGTCTGGAGGGCGATTCCGACTTCATCGTCATGGAGGCTTCCGCCGATTTCGTGAAACTCAAGGGGCGCAAAACCAACAATTACGCCTACCTCTATCCGATCGAGGCGGGGGTGAACTGGAAGACCGAATTGCAGAGCTATCAGGATGCGGCTGCCAAGATGGACCTGATCTATACCCGTTGCGTGGTCGATGGCGTTGCCTATCCGATTGACTGGGAGATGAGGCTCAACAACTTCTCTTCCCGCGTTTTCAGGATCTCCTATACGCCGGCTCCCGGAGACGACGGTTCGGTCTCCGCGGGCGAGGTCGTCAAGGCTCCTTTTGTTTTTACCGAAACGGGTCTCAAATTCTATTCGCCCCTGACGATCGGAAACGCTACGGTTTCGGAGATGACTTTCAAGGAGGACTATTATTTCGAGAATGAAGACGGAAGCGTCAAGATCTATTCGCCCAAGCCCGTCCGCTCGAATAACAAGCTTACGATCAATCCGGCGGACATTACCTTCAGCAGCGCGACCGTCAATGTGACGCCGAGCGTCGCCACCGATTATTACTATTTCGACGTTTATGAAAAGGCGGATCTCGAAGGCGAGAGCGACATGGCGATCATCAAGTCGCTGATCTCCGAGATGAACTCCTTGGTCGGGACTTATACGGCCGATTTCATCGTCTCCGCTCTCGGCAAGAAGGGCGCGGCGAGCGAGATCTTCGAGGACCTCTCTTCGGAAACGGATCATGTGGTCATCGGATTCGGCATCGTCGCTACGGAGAATGTGGTTCTGGCTACGACGGATCTTTTCAGGAAGGAATTCACTACGGAGAAGGCTCCCGAACTCGATGAGGCTTATGCCGCTTGGCTCGGTACGTGGACCGTGACGAGTACGACCTCGATGAAGTCTGCCAAGCCGATCTCCTTCGACGTCACTTTCTCCACGAAGGTCGCCAATACCAACTTCGCGCTTACCGGATGGGCCATCTCGGCTTATCGCGACCGGTTCCCCGCAATTGCCACTTTCGACAAGGAAACCGGTTATATCATGATCCAGAGCTATCAGGAGATCGGAGCTACCGGAGACGGCACCGTTCGCTATGTCGCTCTTTGCCGTGACAAGAATGTAAGCGGTAAATATTATTATCCGGTAGGCGGTTCCTATGTGGGCCTGATCGGTGCCATAATGTCTGACGGAAAGGGCAAGGTTATCGGCAATGAACTCACTCTTACGGGCGATGTGGAGGCCGAGGTGGTTATGATGGACCAGTTCGTTTACAATGGGTCCAACTATCTGGGCAAGTATAATCCGACGGCCGACTCCGGATTTACGGCCGACGACTATCCGGTCGGACCGTTTACACTGGTGAAAAAATCTCCGGCCGCTGCCCCCGTTAAGGGGAAAGCCATGCTGGCAGGTAAATTTGCAGCTGCTGCGGACCGGAATATGAAGCCGGCCGTTCCGCAATTGACTTCGGCGCCGTCGTTCGAACGGCGTGCCGTTAATGCAAATGCAGTGATGCTCAAGTAAGATCGCTTGCATTATTGATCAAGGGGAGGGAGGAGCATCGACGGCTCCTCCCTTTTTTTGTGAAGCCGGGGTAGGGCGTGAGATGTTTCCGCAACTGAAAAAAGCAGAAAAAATGCAGCGGGCATTTGCAGATTTGAAAAAGAATTTTTACCTTTGTACCACGATAATACGGAAAGGAGTATTCCTAACCACGATATCGGGATGGTGCCATAGCTCAGTTGGTAGAGCAAAGGACTGAAAATGCCTCGGTCAAGCACTTGAAACAGATTTATAAAACATTAAATACAAGATGGTTACAGAAATGTGACCATCTTTTTTTATCCCTCAAAATCGGTCGAAAATACACTGGTTTACACAACTTGTGTAAACCGAATGTGTAAACCGAAACGGGGATGTCTGCAACGGGAGTAAACGTACTTTTATACCGTTCCAAAACGCTTGCGAACGGGGAACATCCGCTGATGCTCTGCGTAACGAAAGAGCGTAGGCGTAAATATGTCAGCATGGGCATTTCGTTGGCCGCCCGATATTGGGATTTCGACAAGAACAGGCCGAAACGAAATTGCCCCAATCGCATCTATATTGAAAAGTATATCGCCGACAAACAGCGGGAATATGCAGATAAGGTGATTGAATTGACTTGCGAGGAAAAGGCATTTACGGCCAACACGCTTGTCGAGAAAGTTTGTGGCGGCTATACGACCAAGACCGTAGGGCAACTCTTTACCGAGCAAATCGAAGCATTGATTGCGGCCAAGCGAACAGGGTATGCCTTATCGGTACGGCAGGCATATACCTCGCTCATGCGGTTCAACGGGCATCTGAATATCTACTTTTCAGAGATAGATGTTACATGGCTCAAACGCTATGAAACATGGCTGCGTTCGGCAGGGTTGGCGGATAATACAATCGGGATTCGATTCCGTTCGTTGCGTATGCTCTACAATCTGGCTATCGAACAGAAAATCGTCAAGGCAGAATACTATCCGTTCCGCAGTTTCAAGGTATCACGCCTGCATCAGCAGACAGCCAAACGAGCCATTCGCAAGGAAGATATTTTACGCATCGTTCACTATTCGACAGATGATAAACGGGTACAGTTGGCAGTCGATTTGTTTGCGTTTTCCTATTACATGGGTGGCATCAATTTCGTGGATATGTGCTATCTGACCGAGAAGAATATCATCGACAATCGGCTGGTTTATATGCGTAAGAAAACAAAGAAACTTATCAAGCTCCCGTTGCAGACGGAAGCCTTGAAGGTTCTCGCCCGCTACAACGGAGTATCGTTGCCTTATCTGTTTCCTGTTCTCTCGTCGTTCCACAAGACGGAAACGCAACAGCACAACCGCGTGCATAAGGTGATTGCCAAAGTGAATGCACGGTTGAAAAAGATCGGAGAGGAGTTGAATCTGCCGATCGACATTACCACCTATGTAGCTCGGCACTCTTTCGCAACCGTACTGAAAAGGTCGGGTGTCAGCACCTCGCTGATTTGTGAAACGCTGGGGCATAGTTCGGAAAAGGTAACGCAAATCTACTTGGATAGCTTTGAGAACTCACAGATTGATGAAGCTATGCAACACTTGTTATAGGAGTTTAGAGGTCGGCGGCCAATATGGTAACCGACCTCCTTTTTCCTAATGATGGGTAGCCTCCTCATTATCCGAGGTGTTTTTCCAGCATATCATATGTGGCCTGTTCCCGTGACAGCCCCTCTCCTGTTTGGGGTTTCATAATCTCTTGCGCTTGTTCGGCAGTCAGTCGATTGATTTTCTCCACCATCTGAACCGTAAACGCCGTAGGGTCTGCCGCATTGCTGAATTTCTTGGAGAGGTGGGTAATCAGGTACTTTTTGGCCAAGAACGTATCTGGAAATTTGCCTTGCGCGGCCTCATACCACTTGACACTCCGTTCATACCATCCAGCCTCTACAAATGCTTTGGGCAGTTCCTTACTCTTGACACAGGCCACAAGGTCTTTCGGCTTGAGGGAGTTTGCTCCCGTACACCAGAGAGAGATGGTTGCCAGCGGGCAGCCCTTGCTACGGAGGTGCATCGCAAATTCAAAGACCTCATTTTTATTGGCAAGCATCATTGCAGGAGCCGCCATATAATCCGTACCTGTCCACGTCTTTGTACAGATATTCATTTCTGCAATCAGTGCCGCAATCGACATTTCGACATTCAGCGGTTCACAAATTACGAGGTCATCCAGATTCAGCCCCAAGTTCAGATAAGCCCTCAATCTGTGCTGACCGTCCAGTACGGCATAGTAGTTTTCCACTTGGTTATCGGGAATGTCGTTCCCCTGTAGGTCTACCAGATGACCCCCCGAGTTCAAGACATCCTCTCCTTTGGCGACGGTGATAGGCGACAACTGTCCGTGTTCCTTGATAGATTTCTCTTTGGCCTTAACCGTCTTGGCGTTGGTCGGACGATTGCCCTTGACGAATGCGAACTGACGGTTTTCGTTCTCGGTGGTGATAATCATCTTTTTCATAGCTGTGTATTACTCCGTCCTTTGCGGAGGGGCTTCTATTTGCTTCCGACCATCGCCCTTTGGCTGGAGCATCGAGAGGAACACCCTCCCGACACAACAAAGGTCGATAGAAATTCAGCCCACTTTAGGGAGTAAAACACAGGCCGATTTACTCACCCTCATCTTTGGGGAGTTTCAAACCACCTTCATAGGTCTTGGGATGCCGTTGGTTGAAATCGAAATCTCCATACTGTTTCAGAACACCTTTCAGTGAGGAACTATCTACTACAAAAGATTCATTTTTCGTAATGCCACAGAAATAGATGAGCCGAGATATAAGGAGCATTTTACTATATGATACTATTTCCCCTTTTTTGGCTTTTAGATCGGGCATATCAAGCACTTTGAATAAGACGTTGAAGAGTCTATACATAAGGGTCATTTGTTGGGAGGGATTATACGATTCTGTGTAATTCCTGCACATAATATCATGCGTCCATACCTTTAATTGTGGTGGTTCTTCATATTTTTCAAGTTCCTGTTTTACAAAACGACGTAGATTCAGCAATATCACAGGGCTGTTGGTTTCGTAACGTTCGCTTTTGCGCAACACCTTATCGTCCGACAGGTAAAGAACGGCTTGTGGATGATTCTGCAAATAATCGTCGATTTCAACCAATATATCATAATCTGTCTTACTGGCGTCCGCTGCATTTATTCCAAAATCCATTGTAATATCGTAAATATACAGCAGGGCAAACCAGAATTTTTCCACATCCAATTCGTAACCCTCCAATGTGGCGGTAATATCTTCGTTATCGAGGAACGCCTCATATTTAAATGGTGGTGTAATCACCCCTCTATTCATTCGGGAGAGGAACCGCAAATTCCAGTCGCTCAAACAATAGTCCTCGCCATCCCAACCGACATTGATTTTGTCAGTCAGCCTATTGACATATTCCATAGCTTCATCATTCCAATTCTGAGGTGTTGTATAGCCCATAATCGTAAAGTTTTCGGTTACTCAAAGATAGTCAAAGCCTGCAAGAACAGCAACCATAAGACTTCGATTAAATTTTCTTGTAAAATATTATGTTAAATATTTGGATTTTGATAAAATGCTTTATACCTTTGTATATCATTTCACAGACAAGGGTAATTCTTGTTTCTTCCATAGAAAATATGTTATAGGACGGATAAGGACGGCATTATATGCTGTCCTTGTCCTTGTCTTTGGCTTATAGTCGCATATTTTTTGTGTCGGAAATGAAAATCCCTTATAAAAAGATATTTCACACACAGAAAAAATGCGGAGAAATCCTTTACCACATTTTTTGAGTACGAATCAAGTATTCTCTATAAAAAGAGTATTTCAGAATCAGAAAATGTGGAAGAGTCCAATTAAAGAGATAGTAGGTTTTTAAATGACAGAATAGACAGTTGCTCAAATGTGTCCTGTGCAAACTGCTCAAAAGTGTCCTATATATACATTACCTACTTATACACTACCTATTTAAGTCGTACCGACCATGTACTACCACATTAAAGACCGCAGGTGATTCGATAATCGTAAACAGGCCAAAGACCATTATGGCGTGACCTGCTTCCGTAAACTGCTGCACTTAAAAGAAATCATATTTACGAACAATCAAAATTCCATTGCTAACGATGAATTATACCGTAATCCCCAAATCAATCGTGAACTTTCAGACAGGAAATAATAAACCTGCTGATATTTACGTGTGAGCGACCATTAAATGTTGCTCTGACCATAAGACAAATATTTCCCATATAACCGAGGAAAAACTATCCCTGCTTACTGGATTAGATGAACGAACAATCCGCCGTATTATCAAACGGCTGAAAGACGCAGGTTATCTGACCGTACAGACTACCATTAAAGAAGATGCAGACAGAGGATTTATAAAACGTAATTCTTACTTTATAAAGCCCGTTATTAAAGACTATTTCTTTTTGGATAACAGTTTCTTTAAGCAGAATTATTCTGCCAAAATTGCAGGTTTTCTGCTCTTATTAAAGGCAATATGTCTTAATAATACGGATACCATTCAATGAAGTATATCCCAAATTGCAATGGGTATCGGATTATCGAGAAACACGATAACAGCTCTCATTAAAGAGTGTCAGCAATTAGGGCTTATAAAGCCTATTTCTAACGGCTACGAACTGACGGCAGGTTGTTTTATCAATTCCTCTGTTAGAAAGACCAATGCAGGGATTTATAAGGAGCTATGCGAGTTCTGCAAGATGAAAGGTGTTGCCGCTCCCAAGTGGGATAAACGAGCGATGTCCGTACTGCTTACCAAGTATAATGCAATAGGCTTATCGAGAACAGAGCCAATAAGCATAACCTACCAACTCGATAAACGATGCAAGAACTTGCCCGAAAAAGTATCGTTAGCCTACTTTATAAAGGTGCTTGATATGCAGGAACAATATAAAGCCGTTACGGAACGAGCCGAACAAGCAAAACAGTTTAAGGAGGAGTTCAAAGGTTTTGAGTTTTAGAAGCATTTTTCTAATTTTGTTAAAAAGGCTTTAATAGTATGAATAGTAAGCAATATATTCCCGACGTGTTTCATGGTAAATGGAGATTCCCTGAAAAGGATGAATTCAGACGACAGTTCTGCGAATATCAAGAATGTATGGGAACATTGTACTACAATGAAAATGAACCCATAAAATTGGAGGTATACCATGAACCCTCACAAGGAGTTATTGCCCGAATGGATGGCTATTACGATACAATATGGGGAAAAGATGCAAATGGGTATGAATTTACACTTTTCAACGTAACTATGGACGATCCTATAAAGGATGACACAGTTGTAGATATTTCAAAGTTTGTATTTACTATCAATTGTCTCATACTGGGCCGCCATGTTCAATCAATGGATGAACCGATATTCGATATTTGCACGGTAAAGTTCCCTTACCTAAAAAATTGGGCATTTCAAGATAATCGTGAGGAAGAACGTAATGGCAAACTTATTTCATGTACGCTGGATTTGCGGAAAGGCGATCCGTTTTTGGAGACAGAAATTGAAGATGGAATCAAAATAGCTTTAGTGCCTTATTCGGAGTACATACCTGCACGTTACGATACAACCGTTGCCCAAAATACCTATTTGCGAGTTTCTGCTAATAAACCTATTCCAACGAATAGGCTGATGCAACTTGTTTTTGAGTTTTCTCAATTTCTATCTATTGCACTTTTCAGTAATCAATCGCCATGTAAGATAGAGTTGAGAATCCGACAAGAACCGAGAAGATGGGCATTTCTTTTATATGAAATGGAACCATCCACACCCCCTTATAAAGTGCCATTAGTTAAATATGATAGATTGGCAGACAAAGTACCATTGATGTTATTTGCATGGCATGCAAACTTTGAGCAGTTATCACCTATCTGCAATTATCTGATTCGGTCGTTACAACATAACCGTTTTTTCGATGCTCCCGATTTTCTGATAATAGCACAGGCATTGGATGGCTACTATAAACGCTTCGTCAATAAAAAAGATGGTAAGGATATTAAAAAATATCAATTACAAATAGAAAGGTTATTAGAGCAGTTCAAGGCTGTTTATATGTTACAGGAGTGTCGAATTGATGCAGAAGAACTGACGCAATCCCGACATAAATATTCGCATTTGATTCCCGACGATGATAAAATGGTTAGCAAGGCAGTTGCAGGGGATGATTTATATGATTTGACGCAGAAATGTATCGTTCTATTAACCTGCTGTATTTTGGACAATATCGGATTGACAACAGATGAAATAAATATCTGTTTTAAAGATTCAGCCATACAGCAGATTGTCCGAGATTTGCCGCCGACATTTGATTGAAAAGAATATATCCAGCCCTCATGCTTAAGTATGAGGGCTTTTTATTCCATATTCCCCCCCCCAAAAAATGTCAATTTATGTCATCTCATTTTTATTGTCTTTTAATAGCATATTATGAACATTCATTTCTATCAAAGAAATTCGTATATTTGGATGTAAAATGAATTTTGATATGGATATAGAGCAATTGGCAACAAGTACTATTAAACTGTTAATAGCAAAAATGTCTTTATTATCTGCATATATTGCTGAAAAAGACAAAGAGCCATTGTGGGATGGGCACATCTACATTTACACCAATAAATCAAAAAAGAATGAATCGCTATATGGGCGAATTCCCGTTCAAGTCAAAGGAGAACGAGTTAAGTCCATAAACAAACCTACGCTAACTTTTCATGTACCCATATCTGATTTGAGAAGTTATCGCACTCTCGGTGTTTTATATTTGGTTGTTGGAATAGATGATAATAGTGATACTAAGTCTTATTATTCACTATTACAGCCAATCAAAATAAAGAAATTATTAGCCAATAAAGGTGGTCAGCAAGGAACTAATATTAAATTGAAGGAATTACCCAAAGATGAACATGAGTTGGTTGCTGTACTGATGAATTTTTTTGATGATTGTAAAAAGCAAGTTAGTTTTGTTGATACTCCAACTTTAAAATTGGAAGATTTTAAAACGCATGAAACATCAATCAATGTTACATGTTTTGGTGATTCTCCCGATTCTCTATTTGATTATATATTTAATCATGAGGTATGCTTATATGCCAAACCTCCTTTAGATATTTATCCAGATATACCTCTTGATACAGTTAATTGTCTTCAACTGGAGAGGACAATAGAAAAATCAATTACAATTAAAGGAAAAACTCATTATTCGCTGTATCATCTGGTCTATACCAAAAGTGGGAAGTATCTCCAAATTGGGAAAAGTATTAGATTTAACATAGGCGAAAATCTCAAAGCAGACTTTAATTTGCAAGGGACACTATCTGAACAAATTACAGATATGTCCTTTTTGTTGGATTTTTTTCAAGCAGGAGAGGTTACATTAGGAGATGCAACAATTCATCAAGATCCTACAAAGATAGACGAAGAAATAACGCCTCGAATAGCTGAATTTCAAGAACATTTAGAATATCTAAAAAATATTCAAAAAGTTCTTGTCGCATTAAGTGTAAAAGACGAATTAGTTATTGATTACAATGACTTTAAACCAGAATATCGCGAGAAAATAACTCTTTTAATTGATGTCATTTTAAGAAAGAAGCGCTGTTTTAATAAGGGTCTAAATGATGCTTCTCCGTGTTTGTGTGGGCTCCAAATATTTAATTTATATATTCCTGTCGTTTTTGTAAAAGGGAAAGGCAAGCAGTCAGATATGTTTATCAACATTTTTGAGCAAGAAGTTAATGTATCCATATCACGCAGCAATGGGGAGACATATCCCATATCTAAATATGTATTATTAGAACAAATAAATTATAAAGAACTTCCGCCTCAATACTATGATCGTATAATATCCTCTTTTAAGCAGAATATTATGGATTGTCCAATATTGGCAGATCGCTTAAACTATTCGTTGTTGGATATGCTACGAGCATATGATAAAACTGCGAATCCGAAACTACTTGATTTATGTATAAACTTTTCTAAATGGTTGTTAGAAAATGCTAATGAACTGCCGTTGCCAATTAGACAATTAAACTATTTGCAATCTGTAAAACGACTTCGACTTTTAACTGGCTCAGAATTAAGTATTATAAATGACATTATTCAAAATGACACTGACCCTGAACATAAAATAGCCGCTTATTTACTTTGTGATAATCAGGTGCAAGCACAAGTATTGTTCAATACATTGGATGATCAAGAAAGATTTAGGACATTTCCCATTTATCAATTGCTTAATGCGTAAGCTTTAATGTTAATTTAATATGGGATTTTATCATCTACCCACGAATAAATACCCCAATTAACACCCCTCCCCCTATTTGGTTTGGAAAACGAAATTCGGGGAGGGATTTTTTATAACAGATTATCGAGAAAAATTGCAGACTGAATACAAAAGCCACAGACAGGATGATTAGTTTAATCATTTACTAATCATCTAATTTGTAGAGTTATGCAATTGAGACAATCCATGCGTCGGGCAGCCAAGATGCGGCTTGCACTGGCGGGAGCTTCGGGTTCGGGCAAGACCTATTCGTCGCTTCTGATCGCTTACGGAATGACAGGCGACTGGTCTAAAATCGCCGTCATTGATTCCGAGAACTGCTCGGCAGACCTTTATGCCCATCTGGGCGGTTATCAAGTCCTCACCCTCGAAAACTATGCTCCCGAAACCTACATCGAGGCCATCGGCATTTGCGAGCAGGCAGGAGCCGAGGTAATCATCATCGACAGCATCTCCCATTGCTGGGACTATCTGCTGGATTTCCATGCCAACCTGCAAGGCAACTCCTTTGCAAACTGGGCCAAGGTTACACCCCGTCAGAACGTCTTTATCCAGCGGATTCTGACATCCTCTTGTCATGTTATCTGTACGATGCGTTCCAAGCAGGATTCTGTGCTCTCGGACAAGAACGGCAAGATGGTTCCAGAGAAGGTGGGCTTGAAAGCCGTACAGCGCGACAACGTGGATTACGAGTTTACCGCAGTCCTCGATATAGCCATGAACCACAAGGCCATTACGTCCAAAGACCGCACGGGACTGTTCACGGGGCGTCCCGAATTCCTCATCACGCCTGCTGTGGGGCAAGCCATCCTCAAATGGTGCAACATGACACAGCCAGCACAACCGAATGTTCAACCTCAAACTCCCTACCACCATGTACCCAGCGTTTCAGCCTAACCCCGAATTTGCCGTCGGTCTGAACTCCGACAGCCCTTTCCTCGATAGACCTGCCGCAGAGGGGACAACGACCGTAGAGGAACAACCCGCAACACCTATTGTTCCTTTGGGTGTACGGCATAACCGCCATTTTATCGAGGCCAACACCAAGCCCGTCGATATAGCCCATTTGAGAACGGATTGCGTCGTTCCCGTATTCAGCAAGGACAACGAGGTGACCATCTCCCACCAGAGCTTTATCGAAACGGTGTTAGGTGCTGCACACCGTATGTTCCCGCAGGAGGTAATCGACGCGCCCGATATAGTCGTGTCCCATATCATCAAGGGACGGATTCCCGAAGCTATCCACAAACCCGTGAATCAACTCTTGGAAACCGACAAGACCATCTATTACGAACGGATGGCTTTCTGTTTTGAGATACCCACGATTTACGAGGATGTGGCAGGAAACAGACTGAACCTCTCAATAGGAGGAGTAAGAGCCTACAACCACGAAAACCTCTATTCCAAGAAGACAGTGGAGAAATTCAAGGTCTTTATTGGATTCAAAAACCTCGTGTGCTGTAACCTCTGCGTATCGACCGATGGATTCAAAAGCGAACTGCGGGTGATGGGCGTGCAGGACTTGTTCGATGCCTCCTTGCGCCTGTTCCGAGAATACGATGCCGAACGTCATGTAAAGCGGATGGCCGCAATGCAGGAACGACACCTTACCGAACACCAGTTTGCACAATTGATAGGTAAGACACGATTGTATCAATATCTGCCCACAGCCGAGAAACGACAGCTTCCCGCAGTGGAATTTACGGACTGCCATATCAACGCGGTTGCAAAGGCGTACTACACGGACGAGAACTTCTCACGAGGGGACAATCCAGAGATTGATTTGTGGAGAGTTTACAACCTCTTTACGGGAGCCAACAAGTCGAGTTACATAGATACGTTCCTCGACCGTTCACTGAACGCTACCGAACTGATCACGGGTATAGGCAGGGCCATCGAGGGCGATACCGAATATAAGTGGTTTGTAGAGTAAGTAAATAAATCAAAAGCATAATTTTGTTTTAACGCAAACAAGATTATGCTTTTGTTTATTAGAGATATTTGATTAGATTTGTTAAAAATATCTCCTTTACATGAAACAGAGAGTTGCAGCAAATAACAAGAGTATTGATAATGCTGGGATTACATCTGATTATAAACAGGCAATCGCAGAATTAATATGGAATGGATTCGATGCAAAAGCAACGAAAATTAATATTTCGTTTGCTGCAAATGAATTGGGATATATTGCAGGATTAACCATCTCGGATAATGGAGATGGCATTGATTTTACATCAATTACAAATACGTTTGGAGCATTTCTGGATTCTCAGAAAAAACGTACTTTCCAACGAACTTCAAATACCCGTGGTAAAAAGGGAAAAGGTCGTTTTTCTTTCATTGCATTTGCAAATAAGGCATTATGGAGAACTCGCTATTTGAATGATAATGAATTATTGCAATATGATATTTTGATTCAAAAAAGTAGCAAAGAATATTATGATGACACCAATCATATTGTTGTAGATAAAGATTTAGGAACAGGAACTGACTTGTATTTGTCTGAATTAGACAATAAGTTTAGTGCTAATAATATAACGAATAAAGAATTTATCGATTATATCTCTAAAGAATTCGGCTGGTTTCTATATCTTAATAAGGATCGTAACTTTGCTATTTGTATCAATGACGTTCCAATTGACTATGAATATTTGATTAAAGAAACAGATTTGGTTTCTTGGAGCTATGGTGATTATTTCTTTAATATTACATTTATCCGTTGGGCTGAAAAAATAGGTGATAAATGTTACTATTAACCCGTTGGTTGAATTAAAAAGTTAGTAAAATGACAAATGAAAGGTTGTGCATAT
>ERZ780154.873-NODE-873-length-18396-cov-1.87934_pt1 | contig 18396 bp, 16 predicted proteins | sample MGYA00511568_ERZ780154 | MGnify/ENA primary metagenome ERZ780154 (study PRJEB29588, sample SAMEA2142525) | human gut metagenome | biome: human gut; feature: human-associated habitat; material: faeces | place: Denmark | collected 2008/2010 ...
TTTCCATGAAGGGCTTTCTTTAGCAAATTTCTCCGTCTCTTTTTTCAGCCCTTCATTTTCTTCCAGGACTGTTTTGACGCATTCCATCAGATTCTTATTGCTCTTAAACATTCTTTCCATCTCCCGGATAATGTTAAAAGAATTATTTATAAATTCTTCTGCCTTATCCGCTGTGATAGCTTCGATACGCCGTACACCCGCCGACACTGAACTTTCAGATAAAATCTTAAAGAAACCAATCTGGCCAGTAGCAGCCACATGAGTACCGCCACATAACTCAATAGAATCTCCATACTTAATCACACGGACCAGGTCTCCGTATTTTTCGCCAAATATGGCAATGGCTCCCATTTCCTGAGCATTAGCAATTGGGATAGAACGGAACTCTTCCAGAGGAATATTTTTCCGGATCAATTGGTTAACAATACTGGCAACCTCAGCCAGTTGTTCCTCAGACACTTTCTGAAAATGTGAAAAGTCAAAACGTAAATGTTCATCACTCACATAAGATCCTTTTTGTTCTACATGCTTACCCAACACCTTACGTAAAGCATAGTCCAGTAAATGGGTCGCAGAATGGTTATTGGCAGTCAACACCCGTTTATGTTCATCAACTTTGGCCCGGAACACCTGAGTGACATCTTCCGGCAATTTCTCTACAATATGAATAGTAAGCCCATTCTCTTTCTTCGTATCTATAATATGAATAGTCTCATTCTCACCTACAAGTAATCCGCTATCTCCGATTTGTCCGCCTCCTTCCCCATAAAAAGGAGTGATATTAAATACCAAGTGGTAAAGGGTCTTATTTTTAGCGATAACTTTACGGTAACGGGTAATCTTCACATCAACCTCTGTATAATCATACCCAACAAACTCTTGTTCATCATCACTGATCAGTTCAATCCAATCGTCTGTATCCACAGAAGAAGCCGAACGGGAACGTGCTTTTTGAGCTTCCATTTCAGCTTTAAACTCCCGGCGGTTAACCACCAATCCTTGTTCCCTCAGGATTAATTCTGTCAAGTCAAGCGGGAAACCATAAGTATCATACAATTCAAAAGCAACATTTCCCGGAATAGTCAGGAAATTTTCTTCTTTTGTTTTAGCAATAATCCGATCCAATAACTTGATACCTTTATCCAAAGTCCGCAGAAAAGCATTTTCTTCCTCATGAATCACTTTTTCTATCAATTCCTGCTGAGCTACCAATTCAGGATAATGTCTTCCCATCACTTCTATTAATACAGGTACCAACCGATACATGAAAGCTTCTTTCTGATTCAGATAGGTATAAGCATAACGAACGGCCCGGCGAAGGATACGCCGGATAACATAACCGGCTTTTACATTGGAAGGCAATTGTCCATCAGTAATAGAAAAAGATATAGTACGTAAATGGTCAGCAATAACACGCATAGCCACATCCGACTCATGTGCATCTCCATATTGAATCCCACAAAGCTTAGCAATTTCTCCGATGATTGGAGTAAAAACATCCGTGTCATAATTCGAAGTTTTCCCTTGCACAGCCATACACAGCCGTTCAAATCCCATTCCGGTATCCACATGGTGGTTCGGAAGATTTTCCAAACTTCCATCCGCTTTACGGTTATATTGCATAAATACCAGATTCCAGATTTCAATAACCAATGGGTTATCCTGATTTACAAGCTCGCGTCCTGATTTTAATTCACGTTCGGCCTCAGACCGAAGATCTATGTGAATTTCAGAACACGGACCGCAAGGTCCCATATCCCCCATTTCCCAGAAATTATCTTTCTTATTTCCAAACAGAATACGCTCTTCTGGCAAATAATTCATCCAAATGTTCCTAGCCTCAACGTCTTGTTCCAAACCGTCTTCCTGACTACCTTCAAAGACAGTTGCATACAAGCGGTTTTTGTCCAGCTTCATGACCTCTGTCAAAAATTCCCAGGCATAAGCAATTGCCTCTTCTTTAAAATAATCGCCAAACGACCAGTTACCCAGCATTTCAAACATCGTATGATGATATGTATCATGCCCAACTTCCTCCAGGTCATTGTGTTTTCCGGATACCCGGAGACATTTTTGAGAATCCGCGACACGACGGTGCTTCGGACTTATATTACCAAGGATTATATCCTTGAATTGATTCATTCCGGCGTTGGTAAACATCAACGTAGGATCATCTTTAATGACCATTGGAGCAGAAGGTACAATAATGTGCCCTTTACTCTCAAAAAAATCCAGAAACTTTTGTCTGATCTCTGCTGATTTCATAATTTTAAACGTACTAAATAGTAATGTACTCCTGGTCCCCTCTTTTTACCTTCGGCACAACAGCCAATAAAAATTTATGTGTCCGGGGATATTAAACATACAATTCACTGACTTATAATGCTGACACGAAATAGAATTGCAAAATTAGATTATTTCTTTAACTTTGCATCGAAAAATATCAATTTTATAGAAAAAAATGGCGAAAACAGGTTATCGTTTTAATCCCGAAACGCTGTCTTACGACAAAATACACATTTCTTTCAAGAAAAAACTATGGTCTTTGATTGTTAAATTTTTTCAAAGTCTGTCTCTGGCATTGGTTATTTTCCTGGTGGTCTCTGCATTTATTGATTCTCCCAAAGAAAAAGCATTGAAACGGGAAAAAGAAGAAATCCTGGCTCAATACCATATATTAAATAATCAGATCAATCAATTGGATGAAGTGCTTAAAAACCTTGAAAACCGCGATGATAATATTTACCGGGTTATATTCGAATCAGAACCCATAGACGCTTCAATCCGCCGTGCTGGTTCAGGAGGTGTTAATAAATACGAGGCTCTAAAAGACATGGATAATGCAGAACTGATTATTAATACCAGCAAGAAACTGGATGAACTTGCAAAAGCCATGTATATCCAAAGCAAATCTTACGACGAAATAGAAACTTTGGCTAAAAATAAAATTGATATGCTGGCTTCTATTCCGGCAATTCTCCCTGTATCTTTAAAAAATAAAACCACCCGGTTTTCTTCTTCTTTCGGTTATCGTATCCATTCCATCTACAAAACCGTAAAACTACATGCAGGAATGGACTTTTCCGGAGCCGTAGGCACCCCAATTTATGCAACAGGAAACGGGAAAGTAGTCTATGCAGAAATACATCAGGGGTATGGCAAATCGGTCTTAATTGATCACGGATTCAATTACCAGACCTTATATGCGCACCTGAACAACTATAATGTTAGGGCCGGTCAAAAAGTTAAAAGAGGGGATATCATTGGATACATGGGAAACACAGGAATGTCAACTGGCCCTCACATCCATTACGAAGTAAAGAAAAATGGTATCCCGGTAGACCCGATTAACTACTATTTTAATGATCTGACTGCCGACGAATATGATCAGCTTGTAACAGAAGCCAATAATAATGGACAGACAATGGACTAATGTTATGGAACAAGACAACAAACCCTTAAAAGTGTATTATTCAATCGGCGAAGTAGCCGATATGTTTGGAGTTAATACTTCTCTGATTCGTTTCTGGGAAAAAGAATTTGATGTTATCAAACCGCATAAAAATAAAAAGGGGAACCGACAATTTACAAAAGCTGATATAGACAACTTTCACCTGATATATCATTTGGTAAAAGAAAAAGGGATGACACTCAAGGGGGCCCAACTAAAGATCCGGGAAAACAAAATTGAAACGGAAACTAATTTTGAAGTCATCAAACGTTTGAAGGCTATTAAAGAAGAATTATTGTCTATTAAAGAACAATTACAATAACAGGCATTGATACTGTATTTGTAATCTTACCTGAACGAATAATCATTATGTTGATAAAAGACATCATTGCTCTCATTGAAGAATTCGCCCCCCTCAGCCTACAAGAAAATTATGACAACGCAGGTTTAATATGCGGTAATCCGGAAGCAAAAGTAAAATCAATATTACTCACGATCGACATTACTGAAGAAGTCATTGATGAAGCCATCAACGAGGGGCATAATCTCATTTTGTCCCATCATCCGCTTATTTTCCAAGGAATAAAAAACCTTCTTCCTGATACTTATATCAAACGGTGTTTAATCAAAGCTATCCGTCACGACCTGAATATCTACTCAGCACACACGAACTTGGATGCCGTAATTCACGGAGTGAGTGGCCGTATGGCAGACAAACTGGGACTTGTGAATCAAAAAATATTGGAAACGACCGGCAAATTATTTTGCCTGACTTTCTATACTCCAACAGCAAGTGCTGAAAAAGTGCGCATGGCAGTTTTAAATTGTGGTGGCGGACATATTGGAAATTATAGCCACTGTTCTTTCAACAACCCAGGCAAAGGAACATTTTTAGCACAACCAGGAACTCATCCTTATGCCGGAGAGATTGGAAAACTCCATACAGAAACTGAAATCAAAACAGAAATCACGGTTCCGGACTACCTATTAAACAAATGTATTCAGACTTTAAAAGCAGTGCATCCCTATGAAGAACCGGTATGGAATGTCATTTGTTTGGAAAACACCAATCCGGTCACGGGATTTGGCATCATAGGAGAATTACCTGAAGCCATTGACAGTTATTCCTTTCTATACCAGATAAAAGAAACTTTTGGTTGCAAGCTCATTCGCCATACCTCCATTTGTAAACCCCAGATTCAAAAAGTAGCGGTTTGCGGGGGTTCAGGAGCCTTCCTTACTAAAAGTGCAATTGCACAACAAGCCGACATTTTTATTACAGGAGATTATAAGTATCACGATTTTTTCAATGCCGGAAATAAGTTGATTATTGCCGATATCGGCCACTATGAAAGCGAACAGTTCACAAAAGAGATCTTTTATGAGTTAGTTACAAAAAAAATATCTAACTTTGCAGTTCAGTTTTCGAAGGTCATTACAAATCCTATCAGCTATTTATAGTGATCATAGAATGATTGAAATCTGTAACTTGTAACCTGTTAACTTGTAACGAAATTTATATGGCAACAAACAACAATGAAAAACTGCAAGAACTTTCTGTTGAAGAAAAATTGCAGCATCTTTACGAATTACAACGCATTGATACGGAAATTGATAAGATCAGAACTCTGAGAGGTGAACTTCCTCTGGAAGTACAGGATTTGGAAGATGAAATTGCCGGTCTGGAAACTCGTTTGGAAAATCTGAAAAATGAGATCAATGAAGCCGATAAGAGCGTATCTACGAAAAAACAGGAAATCACCAAATCAGAAGAACTGATAAAAAAATATACCGAACAGTTAGACAATGTTCGAAATAATCGGGAATATGACGCTCTAACCAAAGAAGTGGAATTCCAGAAATTGGAAATTGAACTTCAGAACAAGCGTATCCGTGAAGCTCAAAAAACAAAAGCTGAAAAAGAAGTCAATCTGGAAATTTCCAGTAAGCAGTATGAAGAAAAAAAAGCTGACCTGGATGCTAAAAAGGCTGAGCTGGATGATATCATCGCTGAAACCCATAAAGACGAAGAAGCGTTGATACAAAAATCTGAAGATTTATCTCAAAATATAGAAGAACGTTTGTTAACCGCCTATCGGAAAATCCGTTCTAATGCCCGCAATGGTCTGGCAGTCGTCACTGTTGACCGGGATGCCTGCGGTGGGTGTTTCAACAAAATTCCACCACAGCGGCAATTGGATATCCGTTCCCGGAAAAAAATTATCGTCTGTGAATATTGCGGACGTATCCTGATCGATAAATATATCTGTGACTACGACGGCAGCATGCAGAAAGCAGATCTTGAATCAGCGATGGAAGCTCAAAAGAAAAAGAGTAGAAGAATTAAAAAATCTGATGAATAAGAAAAAGCTGCCTAGGCAGCTTTTTTATTGTAAATGATAAATCACTCAGTCTGGATAATCTAAAATCTAAAAATTTTTAAGCATGGTTGCTACAAATTACAATCCGCAAGAAAGCGAAGAGAGATGGTACAAATATTGGATGGACCATAAACTATTCCATTCAGAAGTTGACAACAGCAAAGAACCTTATTGCATTGTCATCCCTCCTCCTAATGTCACCGGAGTTCTCCACATGGGGCACATGCTCAATAATACCATACAGGATGCATTGGTTCGCCGTGCCCGCCTGCAAGGAAAAAATGCGTGTTGGGTGCCGGGTACGGATCATGCTTCTATTGCTACCGAAGCAAAAGTAGTAGCCAAGTTAAAAGGAGAAGGAATAAAAAAAACTGACCTGACCCGGGAAGAATTTCTAAAACATGCCTGGGACTGGACTCATACTCATGGAGGAATCATCCTGAAACAGTTAAAACGCCTGGGAGCTTCTTGCGATTGGGATCGTACTGCTTTTACCATGGATGAGATTCGCAGTGAAAGCGTCCTAAAAGTATTTGTAGACCTTTACAATAAAGGATTGATATACAGAGGAGTACGGATGGTCAATTGGGATCCCGCTGCTCTGACAGCTCTTTCTGACGAAGAAGTAATTTATAAAGAAGAACATAGCAAATTATACTACCTCCGGTATAAAATCGAGGGTGAGGATGGTTATGCCATCGTCGCTACTACACGTCCGGAAACAATCATGGGGGATACAGCGATGTGTATCAATCCCAATGATCCGAAAAACCAGCATTTACGAGGAAAAAAAGTAATCGTGCCGCTTGTAAACCGAGTGATACCGGTAATAGAAGATGATTATGTTGACATCGAATTTGGAACAGGTTGCCTGAAAGTGACTCCGGCACATGATGTAAACGACTATATGCTGGGAGAAAAATATAATTTACCTTCCATCGACATATTTAACGATAACGGAACTCTGAGTGAAGCTGCGGGTCTTTATGTCGGCATGGACCGTTTCAAGGTAAGGGAGCAAATTGAAAAAGACCTGCAAGAAGCAAATCTGCTTGAAAAGGTAGAAGCATACACCAATAATGTAGGCTTTTCTGAGCGTACCAATGTTCCTATTGAGCCTAAATTGTCTATGCAATGGTTCTTAAAAATGGAGCACCTGGCACAAATAGCCTTAACCCCTGTCATGAACGATGACATCCGTTTTTTCCCTGCAAAATTTAAAAATACTTACCGCCACTGGATGGAGAACATCAAAGACTGGTGTATTAGCCGGCAATTGTGGTGGGGACACCGTATTCCAGCATGGTATCTACCCGAAGGAGGATATGTTGTTGCAGCCAATGAAGAGGAAGCCCTGAAATTAGCCCGTAAAAAAACAGGTAATGATCAGCTGCAACTGACCGATCTTCGTCAGGATGAAGATTGTCTGGATACCTGGTTCTCTTCCTGGCTATGGCCGATTTCTCTGTTTGACGGTATTAATAATCCTGATAATCCTGAGATCAATTATTACTATCCTACAAACGATCTGGTAACCGGCCCGGACATTATCTTTTTCTGGGTTGCCCGTATGATTATGGCCGGTTATGAATATGAGGGAAAAATGCCATTCCGGAATGTATATTTCACGGGTATAGTCCGTGACAAACTAGGACGTAAAATGTCAAAGTCTCTGGGAAATTCCCCCGACCCGCTCGACCTGATTGATAAATACGGCGCCGATGGCGTGCGTGTGGGGATGTTATTATGTGCTCCGGCAGGTGGGGATCTACTATTCGACGAGAGTTTACCGGAACAAGGACGTAACTTTGCCACCAAAATGTGGAATGCCTTTAAATTGGTAAAATCCTGGGAAGTTGCAGACATCAAACAACCGGAACATTCCCGTTTAGCCATCCAATGGTTCACCAGTTTATTAAACAAGACCAACGAAACATTAAATATTCAATTCAAGCAATACCGGATTTCTGAAGCTTTAATGACGGTTTATACCACTTTCAGGGATGAGTTCTCTTCCTGGCTGCTGGAGATAATCAAACCAGCTTACGGACAGCCTATAGACCGTCTCACCTACGAACAGACGATCAACATTTTCGAACAGTTATTACAGCAACTTCATCCTTTTATGCCTTTCATTACTGAAGAAATATGGCAATCCTTACGCAGTCGTAAATCCGGTGAAAGCATCATGATTTCCCTGCTTCCCCAACCCACGGAATATGAAGAACAATTGCTAAATCAATTTGAAGCAGTCAAAGATATTATTGTCGGTATCCGGAATATCCGGAAACAAAACAACGTTGCTTTCAAAGAATGTCTGGACTTGAAAATAAAACAAAACGACCGTTATCCGGCCACTTTTACCAGCATCATCAGCAAAATGGGCAACCTGACTTCCATTGAAACTATAAACGAAGCCGTTAAGGGTGCCTGGAGTTTCATGGTGGATACAGTAGAATATTTCATCCCAGCCAGCGGACAAATCAATACCGAAGAAATGAAAGTCAAACTACAAGAAGAACTGGCTTATACCCGTGGTTTCCTAACTTCTGTAATGAAAAAGCTCAGTAATGAAAAATTTGTCAACGGGGCACCTGCCCAAGTAGTTGCCAACGAACGCAAAAAACAAGCAGATGCAGAGGCCAAAATCGCTGCTATAGAGTCCCAATTGGCAGAATTGAAATAACCAAAAACCAAACCTTTAATGATGAAATTAGTCATATTAACAGGGGCAGGCATGAGTGCTGAAAGCGGAATAAAAACTTTCCGTGACAGTGACGGACTATGGGAGAGCTACCGGATTGAAGACGTTTGTACCCCGGAAGCCTTAGAACGTAACCCGGAATTAGTCATCAATTTCTATAATGAAAGGCGCAAACAATTATATGACGCAGCACCCAATGCAGGCCATAAAGGTTTGGTCTCGAAAAATATTTTGATGTACAGATTATTACTCAAAATATTGACGATCTCCACGAACGGGCCGGTAGTAAACAGGTACTTCATTTACATGGAGAATTAAAAAAAGTCCGCAGCAGTAAAAATCCGAATCTGATTTACGACCTGGAAGGTTGGAAATTAAAACCCGGAACTCTTTGTGAGGATGGGTCTATGCTTCGTCCCCATGTTGTTTTTTTCGGTGAAGCAGTTCCCAACATTGAACCAGCCACCGAATTGGTTCGCCAAGCAGACATTTTCGTCATTATCGGAACCTCTTTGGCTGTATATCCGGCAGCAAGTTTATTGCATTATGCCCCTGAGAGTATACCAGTCTTTGTTATCGATCCGCATATTCCTGCTGACGCCCGCCGCCGAAACTTTCATCTGATCGAAAAAGGAGCTTCCCAAGGAGTAGCCGAATTAAAAAAATTATTGAATATACCTGATTAATAAGAACAATACGTATGGCCCGAGGCAAGAAACCCTTACTGGAAAAAATCGAAATAAAAAAAATAGCAGCAGAAGGCAAGGCTATTGCTTATATTGACGACAAGGTGTTATTTGTGCCCAACACTGTTCCCGGAGACATCGTCGATGTCCAGGTAACCCGAAAACGGAAAAGTTTCCTGGAAGGTTGTGTTACCCGGATACATCAGGCGTCTCCGTTACGGATACAACCGGAATGTACTCACTTTGGAATATGCGGAGGGTGTAAGTGGCAAAATCTGCCTTATGAAAAACAACTGGAATTCAAGCAACAGGAAATTATCGACAATTTACAACGCATAGGCAAGGTAAAACTAAAAAATGTACATCCTATTATCGGATCACAACAACAACTTTTTTACCGGAATAAACTGGAATTCACTTTTTCCAATAAGCGTTTTCTGACCAGAGAAGAAATCGGACAGACAGGAGATATTGAACGTACACCAGCTTTAGGTTTTCACGTTCCGGGATTATTTGATAAGGTTGTCGACATTAATCACTGTTATTTACAAGGTTCCCCTTCTAATGAAATCCGGAATTTCATCAGACAATTCGGCCTCACACACGGTCTCAGCTTTTATGATATCCGCCAACAACAAGGTTTTTTACGGACTTTGATTATCCGGACGGCTTCTACAGGAGAAGTGATGGTTATTATTGCTTTTGGGCATGAAGACAATGCTCAACGTGTAGCGCTCCTGGAAGCTTTAAAAGAAAATTTTCCACAACTAACCTCCCTGATGTACGTCATCAATGAAAAGTTGAACGATAGTCTGACTGACCAAGAAATTATTTGCTATCACGGCCGTGACCACATTTTTGAAGAAATGGAAGGTCTAAAGTTCAAGATCGGCCCAAAATCCTTCTATCAGACAAATTCTGAGCAAGCTTATAATTTGTATTGTGCAACCCGCAAATTAAGCGGTTTAACTGGTAATGAAACCGTTTATGACCTTTATACGGGTACAGGTACAATCGCCAATTTTATTGCCCGCAAAGCAAGAAAAGTAATCGGTATAGAATATGTACCCGAAGCCATTGAGGATGCCAGGGTAAATTCAGCTATCAATGACATAACCAATACCTTATTCTATGCCGGTGACATGAAGGATGTCTTAAATACAACTTTTATTGAACAACACGGCCATCCGGATATTATTATCACAGATCCTCCCCGTGCAGGTATGCACCCCGATGTTGTAAAAACCATACTCCAGGCATCCCCGGAGCGAATAGTATACGTCAGCTGTAATTCAGCGACTCAGGCGCGGGATCTGCAACTTATGGATGCATGTTATCAGGTAGAAGCAGTACAACCCGTAGATATGTTTCCCCATACCCACCATGTAGAAAACATAGTATTACTTACCAGAAAATAAAAAGTGGAGTTAATCTCCACTTTTTGCTTTCTTATTTTTCAAGATAAGCCCTGATCATCCAAGCTGTTTTCTCTTTCTTTTCGATCATATCTTCCAAAAAATTGGTTGTACCAGCATCATCCGTATCTTCTTCCTTTTCCAATTGTTCGATATCTTTACGAATTTCACGAATCAAAGTATCGTTATCCTGACTTAATATAGCCAACATTTGTTTAGCCTCCGGCAGAGATTCAGATTCACAATGTTCTTTAATACGGTTATGTTCCAAATAGCCAGCCAATGAGCCGATAGGCCGCTCATCCAATGAACGGATACGTTCGGCTATTGAGTCGATATCCTCAATCAAACCATTATACAAATCTTCCATAAAAACATGATAAGAATGGAAACTGACTCCTTTTACATTCCAATGGTAATTCCATGTTTTTGCTAATAATACAAAATGGTCGGATAACAAATTATTCAAGACAGTCTTACTTGCTTTTACCTGCCCTTCATTTAATCCAATATTAGCAGCCATAATCAAAGAATTTTAGAAATTAAACTTCATTTTATTATGGCTATAAACGAAGAAAAATAATTTAAGTTACCTCAAAATGTAAAGAAATGAATTACAGTGTTTCCAACCATTTTTCAAGTAAAGTAGTCCATTCCGGATAATATTCATACGAATCCCGTAATCCCCAACCATGGCCACCTTTAGGGAAAATATATAAAACAGCAGGCACATCATGCTTTTTCAAGGCTTGATAAAAACTCACACTATTCATCACCGACACAGCTTTATCATCATCACTATGCACAATAAAAGCAGGAGGAGTTTGTGCAGTCACATGCAATTCGCCGGAATATTCATTCACTTTGTCCATTCCAGGTTCTTCTCCTAACAATGCATGCCGGGAACCAGCATGTGTCAATCCGGCCTGCATAGAAATCACCGGATAAAACAAAAGAGCAAAATCAGGCCGGGAATTAAACCTTTTTATCGGCTCTGAAGCATTTTCATTTCCTTGTTCATAATGGGTCATTAAAGTGGATGCTAAGTGTCCTCCGGCAGAAAAGCCAGCAATTCCGACTTTTACCGGATAAATTCCCCATTCTTTAGCTTGCATTCTAACCCACCGGATTGCCTGCTGAGCATCAGCTAACGGGATACGTTCATGCCCGTTAGGCATACGGTATTTCAATATCACAGCTGTAATTCCCCGTTCATTCAGCCAGCGGGCAAACAAATGTCCTTCATGATTCATTGCCAAATGTGTATATCCACCTCCCGGACATATGACTATTACTTTGTTCGTATTTACCTTCTGTCCCGGACAGTATACATACATTTCGGCAACACAGCAATTAGTTACCCTCCCGTTGTCATCCTTCCTCTCTTTCCCGGCCAACCCATTTTCTTCCTCTGTTCCCATAGGCCATAACGGATATATTTCTGGATTTTGTCCTTTTATCTCTCCGCAACCTAACAAAACTGACATTCCTAAAAACAAGCTTAATAAACTAAATTTTACCATATCAAAACTCATTTCACAAATTTTATTTCCTTATTTTGCAAAAAAATTACTCATGTTACAAAACATCATCCTGGTTGGATTAGGTTCCATGTTTGGAGGGATTTCACGGTATTTGTTTTCTGATTTGATTAAACAATGGCTCCCTTCTACTTTCCCATTTGGCACTTTCTTTGTCAATATGGCAGGTTGTTTTCTCATCGGTTTATTGGGAGGATGGCTCAACCATCAACCTCTGTTAACCCACCCCCAGCGTCTGTTTCTCATCGTTGGCTTCTGTGGAAGCTTCACCACATTTTCCACATTTTCAATGGACAACCTAAATCTAATTACCTCCAAAGCCTATGGGGTATTCGCCTTAAATACCGGTGCCAGTCTTATTCTGGGCCTCCTGCTTACTTTTGCAGGTTGGAGCCTGACACAACGTTAAGATAATTCAAATCAATAAAAAATGCCGGAAAAGCCGGATACATTTTCAGTATCCTCACTTTTCCGGCATTTCAGACTTAGTCTTCTAATATCTCCGGTTAAAACCGTCTATTTCATAAAAACGGTCTGCACTATCATCTCCCAGCAGATATTTAGCAAAATGGAACCACATTCTCCTTTGGTAAAATTCACCTGCTTTATATTGATAACCATGACGTTGTCCAGGTAAAACAATCAGATCAAAATTCTTTCCGGCCTGAATCAAAGCATTAGCCATCCGGAAAGTATTCCCGGGATGCACGTTATTATCAATATCTCCCGTTACCAACAAAAGATATCCTTTAAAATTCCGGGCCAACTCTGCATTCGTTGCTATCTTACTCTTAAAAGTACTTTCTTCATAATTTCCCTTTACAGAATCTTTTACCGTCTTTTTAGTCTCTTTCACTCCATTATGCGTTTCTCCCCACCACTGATTATAAATATTATTATCGTGATTTCCGGAAGAAGATACGGCAGCCGTATAAAAATCAGGATAGGTACACAATGCTGCAGTTGACATAAAACCACCCCCGGAATGCCCGAAAATACCGACTTTCGAACGGTCAATGAACGGAAAACGATCTGCTAATTGTTCGATACCGTATTTATCATCTGCCAGAGCATAATCCCTCAACTGGTCATACCCATAAGTATGATACCATTTATCCCGTTGAGGACTTCCGCCCCGGTGTCCGAAATTGACAACAATAAATCCAACCTGCGCCAATGCCATATTATAAGCACCGGTAACCGTAAAATCAAAAGGAACAGCCTCAGTTTGCGGCCCCGGATAAACGTAAGAAATAACAGGATAAGTTTTCGTTGAATCAAAATCAACAGGTTTCCACATTACCCCATAAAGATCGGTCACCCCATCTCTGGCTTTCACCGTAAAACGTTCCGGTTTTTTCCATCCCATTTCATACAATCTTTTCAAATCGGGACTTGCTAACTCCAAAATTACTTTACCCTTGTTATCTCTCAATACAGAACGGGGTTCCAAATCTACCCTGGAATAATTATCCACCATATAACGGGCAGATTCAGACATCGCAACCCGGTGGTTAGCGTCTTCCGGCGTCAGTAAATCCACCCCTTCCTGATCTAATTTTGCTTTATAAATACAAGTATAATAAGGATTACGCCCTTTCTCACGTCCATATCCTTCAAAATAAATTGTTCTGCCTAAAGTATCTATCTTCATCATCTTGCCTGCAACCCACTGCCCGGAAGATATCGCATTTTTCAGATTTCCTTCACTGTCATAATGATAGAAATGTCCCCAACCAGTTCGTTCGGACCACCAAATAAAATCCTTACCTTCTTCCAAAATTGACAAATGATACATCTGATCATTAAAATAAGGTTTTGCCTGCTCGTTAATCAACACCTTCACCTCTCCGGTACGGGTATCTGCCCGGCAAATATCAATCTCATCACAAGTTCTCCGCTTACGCTGGAAAAAAATCTGGTTTGAATTTTTACCAGCTTGTAAAACCCGTAAAGTCTGATCCGGCCATTTATCTGTATTTATTTTCACAGGTTTACGGTCTTCCGCATCAAAAACATATAGTTCATATTGCGGCACATTCTTATCCCCAGGCATAGTGTAACGATATTCTTCTAATTTGGGCCGGTTAGCTAATACATCAATTACCCACAAATCCTTTACTTTCCGGTTATCATTCCTAACAACATAAAACTTCTTTGAATCCTTGAACCAACGTGCTTTTGCCCAGGTTCTTTTGCTACTGGTATCCCGTTCATTATAAGCATAAGAATAAAAAGGTTCGCCATCAGTTGTCAATTGAATTTCCACAGAATCCTTATCCCCTACCTTCATCATATAAAGATTATGTTTCCTGGCAAACAATACATAGGTACTGTCAGGAGCATAAGTGGCCCAATTATTCTTATTTTTTTCTGTTTTGACAGAATCCTTCTGTACCAGTAACCGGGTATCCATATTATACTCATAATTGAATTCATCAACTTGAAATTTCAGCGTTTTTTGATCGTCTTTAAATTCCAACTCCTTTAGAGGTAACGCCTTCAATGAATACGGCTTAAACGTTATCTTAGTCAATTCCTGAGCCAGATACGCATTTTCAAACAACAAACGTTTATCTCTTTTAGCCGGGTCAACAAAATACCATTGTGTCCCCTCACTCGTTCGGTAACTGAACCAAAACTTATCACTCTTTTTTAGAAAATGGGGAGCAACATTCAGACTTCCAATTTCTTCCCCGGCTCTCCGGAATTTTTCAGCTTGTTTGAAATTTGCCCGTTGTCCCCAAGCAGATTCCAACACTCCACACATCAGTAATAATAAAATAAATCTTATCATTATACACCTTATAAAAAATTAAACATTTATTCCACTTTGCAATGATAGATAAAAACATCCGTTTAAACAAAAACATTTATTAGTTTTGCAAAGGTTTCACACAATCTACATTCATCATCACGGTATGGATTTCAAAATAGTCAACAAAAAATCTGAATTTCTCTATCAGGAAATCCTGAGACGGATTCACAGACTTCAAAGTGGTGCTACTATCGATAGCCTGAAAACAGTCGGGGCCAATACTGATAATCAAATCGGAGCCAGCTATGTCTCCTTGAAACAATTGGCTTCCCAGTATCAGCCAAACGAAACATTAGCCCTGCTATTATGGAATACTCAAAAAAGAGAAGAACAAATTATTGCCTGTTTCCTCTTACCACCAGATATAAATAAGGAAAAAATTACGCAATTAATATCCCTATGCATGAGTTTTGAAATTGCAAGCTACCTCGGTTCAATTTACCTCAGTAAATATCCGGATCTGGCAGAAATAAGTGAGTACTGGCTCGATTCAGGCATTCCCTACCAACAAATTGCTATTCTGACAGCTATAGCCCGCCATCTTATAATAAATAAAAGAGATAGCAAAATTTCCAAAGCTTATTTTAATGACGTTATCCACCGAAACTTCAAAGATAAATATGTTCAGTTAGCAGCTGAACGTTATCGTTTTAACATTTAATAAATGTTAAAGGTCATTTTTAATGAGCAGGAAAACATTTTTAATAAGAAAACTTTCTTACTTTTGTATAGTTATTACGGAAAAAAAGTATTAATAAAAGGTTTAATATAAATTTACTACTATGTCAAAATTAGATTTAAGCAAGTATGGCATTACGGATGTGAAAGAAATCATTCACAATCCTTCTTACGATGAGTTATTCAAAGCTGAAACTGATCCTTCTCTAACTGGCTACGAAAAAGGCCAGGTGACTGAATTGGGCGCAGTAAACGTGATGACAGGTATTTACACCGGCCGTTCACCTAAAGATAAATTCTTTGTAAAAAATGAAGCCAGTATAGACAGTGTGTGGTGGACATCTGAAGAATACAAAAATGATAACAAACCTTGCAGTGAAGAAGCTTGGGCAGACCTGAAAGCAAAAGCCGTAAAAGAATTATCCGGCAAAAAATTGTATGTAGTAGACACATTCTGCGGAGCTAATGAAGGAACACGCCTGAAAGTACGTTTCATTATGGAAGTAGCCTGGCAGGCTCATTTTGTAAAAAATATGTTTATCCGTCCGACTGAAGCAGAATTAGCTAATTACGGAGAACCGGATTTCGTATCTTTCAATGCAGCAAAAGCCAAAGTTGATAATTACAAAGAACTGGGTCTGAACTCAGAAACTGCAACTGTATTCAATTTGAAAACCAAAGAACAGGTGATCTTGAATACTTGGTACGGCGGAGAAATGAAAAAAGGTATTTTCTCTATTATGAATTACCTGAATCCATTGCGTGGTATCGCTTCAATGCACTGTTCAGCCAATACTGACCTGAATGGTAAAAATACTGCCATTTTCTTTGGTCTGTCCGGAACAGGTAAAACTACTTTGTCTACCGATCCTAAACGTTTGTTGATCGGAGATGACGAACACGGCTGGGATGATGAAGGCGTATTCAATTACGAAGGTGGTTGTTATGCAAAAGTAATCAACCTGGATAAAGAAAGTGAACCAGATATTTACAATGCTATCAAACGTGATGCTCTTTTGGAAAACGTCACTGTTGATGCAAATGGAAAAATTGATTTCAATGATAAATCAGTTACTGAAAACACCCGTGTTTCTTATCCGATCTATCACATCAATAATATTGTCAAACCAGTATCCAAAGGTCCGGCTGCCCAACAAGTTATTTTCTTATCAGCTGATGCATTTGGTGTGTTACCTCCGGTTTCTATCCTGAATGCTGAACAAACAAAATATTATTTCTTATCCGGATTTACTGCCAAATTAGCCGGAACAGAACGTGGAATCACTGAACCGACCCCGACTTTCTCTGCTTGTTTTGGAGCTGCATTCTTATCATTGCACCCAACCAAATATGCAGAAGAACTAGTGAAGAAAATGGAAAAATCAGGAGCTAAGGCCTACTTAGTAAATACAGGATGGAACGGAACCGGGAAACGTATCTCTATCAAAGATACGCGTGGTATTATCGATGCAATCTTAGATGGTTCTATAGATAAAGCTCCGACCAAAACTATCCCGTATTTCGATTTCGTTGTTCCGACTGCTTTACCGGGTGTTGATCCGAAGATCCTTGATCCTCGCGACACTTATGCTAATGCAAGTGACTGGGAAACCAAAGCAAAAGATTTGTCAGAAAGGTTTATTAAAAACTTCAAGAAGTTTGAAGGAAATGCAGCAGGCAAAGCTCTTGTTGCCGCAGGACCAAAACTTTAATTATAAAAGCTCCTGCTTGGCAGGAGCTTTTTCATTTTATCCTTTCCGGTTTTCGGTATTTCTCATTTTTTACCCGTCAATGAAATTTTCCTTGTTTATTCATTTTTCTTTTTAGATTTATCTCTGATTCATATACCAAGGATTCAATAATAAGAATAGAGGGATACAAACAACATAATTACCAAGCAAATCATAACAAAGGGAAACTTATACAGGCCCAAATTCCAACCAAAATTCAGGTGTATCATCTTCGGTCTCCAAGCTTTTATAATTAGTCACAGGAAAAACAGAAATTGTAGAAGGTAATACCACAGTCTTAACTTCCGCAACCTGATGCATAGAATAATAGCAGGCAATAAATCCAATCACAATTCCAAAACTTAAAGCTAAAAAATAGCCTATTATACGGTGGCGAATAAAATCAGATTTTCGCATTCTGTTCATATTTTAAATCACTAATGGGTGTTACAAAGCAACCAAATCATCCCCCTGGCCGGTCTAAAGGTATCAATCAACCATTTTAAGTACTATAAAAGGGATAGCCGGAATTTCCAGCTAATCCCTGCACTGGTGCACGATATGCTGTATATTCTGAATGCCGACGGGAACCATCCCAGCGTCTGATAAGTTTTGAGAAAAGACAAAAAAGACGTGGAACTAACCTCAGAGCCGGCACGCCGAGGTGCTTGCAACACCCATAGAGACCGGATAAGGCTAGCCCACGCCAGATCATATAGTAATATACGAATCTCATAACATGGGCGTTGCCTACACCGTCTTAGTCTCTATGATGATTTCTCATCAAAAAATTGCAAGTTTTCCGACGTACTAAGACGCGTAAGTATAACGCACAATACTTCAAAACAGACAGACACCTCCTGCGCCCATCATTTAGACAAAGGAAAGCAAAAACACTGAAAAAAACAAATGTTGTAAACAAAATACAATTACTTGTCCACAAAATTTACAAAACAATCACCTCACACCCAAGAGATAATAAACAAAAATGG
>ERZ780154.883-NODE-883-length-18292-cov-1.98525_pt1 | contig 18292 bp, 21 predicted proteins | sample MGYA00511568_ERZ780154 | MGnify/ENA primary metagenome ERZ780154 (study PRJEB29588, sample SAMEA2142525) | human gut metagenome | biome: human gut; feature: human-associated habitat; material: faeces | place: Denmark | collected 2008/2010 ...
GGCAAAGTCACATTAATGATGGATTTGATAACGCAAAGACAAAGAGCGTTAGGTTCAAACCTTGCAAATATTGATACACCGGGTTACGTCCGTCGTGATATTAATTTCGGAGATTATCTGGGATCGATGAACAGTCCTCTTGAAACTAAATTATCCGAAAAACTCGGACCGTCAGGGGTTATTGAAGAAAAAACTTATGAAGAAATTGATCCTGCAAATGAGTTAATGGAATTACAGCAAAATTCACTTCTTTATACGATGGCAACGAGAAGAATGTCAAATATAATTACAGAAATGAAAACAGTAATAAATGTAGGTAAGTGATAATAAAGGGTAAAAAATGGGAGCGAGCATAAGCGAGTGACTGACAAAGATACAAAAAGTTTTGACAGTAATCATCAGAAAGGATAAAAAACGAGAGCGTAAGCGACTGATCAATATATAATAAATTTTGACAATAACCGTCAGAGAGGATAGAAAACGGGAACGAGCATAAGCGAGTGACTGATAAAGATACAAAAAGTTTTGACAAAAGCCGTCAGAGAGGGTAGAAAAATGAGTATAATGGAATCAATGAATATCGGAGCAAATGCCTTAAAAGCACATGGCTTAAGGCTGGATATTCATGCGAAAAACGTTGCAAACGTTGATACTCCAAATTACGTAAGAAAAATTCCTGTTTTAAATGCAACAGAAGATATTTCTTTTCACGGACTTATGAATACAATGAAAGAAGATGTTTTCGGCGTTGGTACTCTGCCTTATCTGCAAGGAGGTGTTGTATTTAACGGCTGCGTGGAAGATCCTACTGTTGGAGATAAAATTTACCGTCCCGGTCACCCCGATGCCGATGCCAACGGTTATATAAGAGCTTCAAATGTTAATCCTGCGGTAGATATGGCTGATGCTATTCTCGCTCAAAGAGCTTATGAAGCCAACCTTGCTTTAATTAATATTACAAAATCAATGGCTCAAAAGGCTACAGAAATCGGAAGATAAAATTTATGATTAAACTTTCAATAATTATTCCTGTTTATAATGTTGAAAAATATATCCCTGTTTGTTTGGAAAGTATTATTAACCAGCCTTTTAAGGATTTAGAAATTATATGCGTAAATGACGGTTCTTCAGACAATTCTCTTTCTGTATTACAGAGCTATAAAGAAAAAGATAACAGAATTACAATTATTGATAAAAAAAATGAAGGTTCAGGGGTCGCAAGAAATACAGCCTTAGCTATTGCAAAAGGTGATTATGTTTATTTTGTTGACGGCGATGACTGGCTTGCAGATAATGCTTTAGAAAAAGTTGTTTCTAAAGCAGATGAGTTAGATACTGATATTTTAATCTTTAGCGGGCTTTCTTATTATAACGGTAAGGGACAAAACGGAGCTTACAGTAAAAATAAATTGCCTGAAAAATATTTTGATAAAGTTTTTTCATCAAGAGAAATAAAGAAAGATATTTTTAAATTTCCGTCTACTGCTTGGACGAAATTATACAGACGAGAGTTCCTTTTAAAAAATAATATTAAATTTCAGGATTTGAAAGCGGGACAGGATCAGCTTCCGTTTTTTCATTCAATGATAAAAGCAGAAAGAATTGCAATTTTGCCTGAAAATTTATATTGTTATAGAAAAAATAGAAAAGGTGCTGTGACATCAGTAAAAAAGAAAAAGAATTTTTCACCGATATATGTTTTCTATGGAATAGAAGAAATGTTGAAATCAGAAAATTTGTTAGATGATTACAAAACTATTTTTGTAAATAGATATTTTTCAAAAGCAACATCTTGGCTCGGGAAATTCCAAGATGATTTGAAACACGAATATTACCTTGAATATACAAAACTTTTAAATCATGTAAAAATAGAATATCCTTTTGGTTGGTGGACTAAGTTTAATCCAAATGAAAACGATGGTTATTGGAAGTTAAAACTAAAACAAAGTTGTTCTAAAATTATTTTTTAGGCAAGTTTATCAAATAAATTGCTAAGTAGGTTATATCTATATTCTTTGTGAATTTCATCAAAAAGAAATTTATAATCCTCTTTTGGGGCTGCAACTTTTGTACATTTGTATTCTTTGCCTTTCAGATTAAAAAGTTCATATATACGCGAAGAATTTCCTAATTCATCTTTTGGAAAAGTTTCGTATCCAAAAATTTTACCATCTTTAACTTTTTCTATTAGTTGAAATTGTTTATCTAAAATACTATTTTCAGTTTTGCTAATAGACGCTCTTAATTGTTTTAGAGCAGGCGTTTGTATAAATTTCCCGTTAAAATTTTGACCATAATTTTTATATGAAACATTGTTGACTTGCATAACACATAATTACCTAAAATGAAAAAAATGTCGTTAAGCTATCATCATTGGAACTTTACAAATCAATTATTAGCACAATAAAAGAGAATACGCAAGTTTATTACAATATGAGAATGGCATTGGGACTGGAGTGTGCTTAATATCTATTATAGAATATTCTTAATAAATATTTATATTAACAACAGTCTCTTCTTCAACTGTTATAACAGCTTTCCTTTTTTGACTTCTTCTAAAATAAATAAATTTCTCTTTACTTTTGATTAAAAAATTCTCTAACTTATGAACTTCTATTGATTAATACGGAGGCTCTTAACGAAATGAGCTGATATAGACTGAGAAGTTGCATGAGTAGAAGCAAGCAAGGACAGGTGTATTGTGGGGAGGCACGAGACACAATGCTAATGCTGATGTATGCATTACATAGGTAAATTCTCCTTTTAAAATATTACCAGTACGTTGGGAAATTCTATAATTTTTAGAAAATTTACGATACTACGACTGTATGAAATTACTAGTATAACTCCTTTTTATGGTGTATAGACCACTCCTCGTTTTGCTTGTTATAATTGACTTTACAGGAGAGCATAGTGAATAGACATGATATGATAGAGAGAGTTGGTAGTAAGTATCTTACAGCCAACATTGAAGGTGGAGAATATAGTTATGTTGTTGAAGCTGGTTCAAAGGCAAAACTAGAAAAAGCACTTGGACATAGTTTTACGCACTTTAAATTAGATATAAGATTTGAAGATGAAGACTTTGTTATATTGGTCGAGACTAAACAGAACTTTGTTGAAGCCGATATTAAACAATTAGCAGAATATCTTGAAGAAGAAAAAGCTCTACATTCTGACAAGAAAATTATATGTATTTTGGCTAACATTAAAAACAATAAGATTAAAGTTTGGAAATCTTTTATTGATGATAACCATTTTTTATCAGATGAAACTGTTCTGGATACAATGGAACATTATAAGTCATTATTCTATTTGAATAAACAGAATGACAGAGAAAAAGTATTAAAAAACACATATGCGTTGAATGAATTGTTGCATAAAAAGGATATTGCCGAAGTATTGCGAAGCCAATTTGTTGGAACGGTATTACTCCATATTAAAGACTTAATCAAGAGGCTTGATGCCACAAGAATTGATGAAGAATTAAAGAAGAAAGTTAATGATTTTTTAGGATTAAAAACAGAAAAAGAAATAATAGCAGGTATTGAAGGTACTTTAACAGAACTACTTGATGGTTCTGATAACAAAAGCAAAAAAGTTGAATTGTTACAGAATAGTGTGTTGAAAAACCAGAAAGTTAGAGCATTAAAGAAGAAAGACTGGATTGAAATTATAGACAGTATTCTCATGGATATTTATAAATACATAGACACTAACAGTTCAGAAGGGCAAGACATTCTAAACTTGTTCTTCATCGCCTTTAATAAATATACTGGTAAAGCTGATAAAAACCAAGCTTTTACACCAGACCATATCACAGAATTTATGTGCAGATTAACGGAAGTTGATTGCACAAAGGTTGTGTTAGACGGAACATGTGGCAGTGCTTCGTTCTTGGTTCAAGCTATGGTTAAAGAGTTGTCTGATTGCTCAAATGGAAGAACAGAAGAACAAGCTAAAGCTCTTCAACAGCAAGTTAAAGAGAATAATATCTACGGTATTGAAGTTGAAGAAAAAGCCTTTGGTTTGTCTGTTACTAATATGTTGATACATGGCGATGGAAACTCTAATATTAAACTAGGTAGTTGTTTTGACAAAGATAATAGGAAGTTTATTAAAGAAGCTGACCCCAATATTATTCTAATGAACCCACCGTATAACGCAAAACCAAGAAGCATTCCTGACTCTTATAAATCAGAGTGGGGTAAAGCCAAAGATGGTAAAGAAGACCCGACAAAAGGTCTTGTGTTTGTTCACTACTTCTCTGATGTAATTAAAGAGCTTAATGCAGAACGCATCAAGAACGGCGAACAACCCAAATTGGTTAAACTGGCTGTGCTGTTACCTCTGGCATGTGCTATTGGAACAGGTAGTCTCATAACAAAAGAAAAAAAAGTTTTGTTAGAAGATAATACCTTAGAAGCTGTATTCTCTTTACCTGCTGAAATATTCTATCCAGGTTCATCTGTTTGTGCATGTTGTATGTTATTTACTCTCGGGCAACCACATATTAAACCAGATGGCACTATAAGAAGTACTTTCTTTGGTTACTGTAAAGATGATGGATTTGTTAAAAAGAAGAATTTAGGACGTGTTGAGCAGTTTATCAAAGATGAGAAAGGTAACCTCACAATCTCTAGATGGAAAGAGATTGAAACTGAATGGCTTGACCTGTTTGAAAGAAAAGCTGTTGTTGATGGGAAATCAGCAGTAGTGCGTGTTAATTCTGATGATGAGTGGTTATGTGAAGCTTATATGAAGACTGACTATACCAAACTAACAGCAGATGATTTTCAACGTACACTTAACAACTACTTGTCCTATCTTGTTAAAGAAGGTAATGTCTTTGAACAATCCAATTCAAATGGTGGTGTATAGACATGGAACTTAATATACAAGATTGGAAAGAATTTAATGTAACGAGGTTGTTTGATATATGTGCTGGGAACTATTACAGCTCTGACGACTATGAATATGGTACAACACCTTACGTATCAGCTTCTGCCGTAAATAATGGCGTAGGGCAAATGATAAATTTACCTCCAGGGTTTCAAGGCAATAAAATAGTAACAGGTAAGGTTGAATGTAAAGCATTCTATCAAGGAGAACCATTTAGTGCCACGAGCGATGCAAATATATTTGCACCTAAATTTGAAATGACTCAAAATGTTGGATTATTTCTTACTTCCATTATAACATTCAATGAAAATGGAAAATGGTCTTATGGTAGGCAATGTCGTGTAGGCGACTCCAAAGAGATTGTTGTAAAACTACCTATTCAACATAATGAAGACAACACACCTGTTATTGATGAAAACAGAGTTTATTCTGATGAAGGATACATTCCAGACTGGCAGTTTATGGAAGACTACATCAAATCATTGCACCATAAACCTATCACAACTAAAGTTAAGGCTGGTAATGCTAAAGAATTAAGCATAGATAGTTGGGAAGAATTCAAAGTATCAGGGTTGTTTAATGTTAAGTATGGTATAAATATGGAATTGAATACTTGTATAGAAACAACAGCTGATGACCCAGAAGGAATAGCTTTTGTTGCAAGAACAGCAGAAAATAACGGTATATCTGCATACGTAAAGAGAATTGAAGGAAAAGAGCCTCAACCCGCAGAAACAATTACTGTGGCTGGTGGTGGTAGTGTATTATCGACATTTGTGCAAAATCGACCATTTTATAGTGGTAGAGATTTGTACTTATTGATTGCAAAAGAAGATATTAACCTTAAAGTTAAGATGTTTATAAGTACTGTTTTATTTGCTAATCAATACAGGTATTCTTATGGTAGACAAGCAAATAAAACGCTACCAGATTTAATATTAAAGCTACCTATTAAAAGGGATGGTAACGGAAATCCTGTTATTGATGATAATCATACATATTCTGATAACGGCTATATCCCCGATTGGCAGTTCATGGAAGATTACATTAATTCTCTACCATATAGTGATAGAATTTAATTATTATAATAAACGTACAGATGATTTATATATTTTTTCGAAAAGCATTTCCGAAAATAAATTATGGAATCCACAAAGAACTCTTAGATACAAAAATAAAGCCACTTCAAGATGGCTCTAATACATATTGTAACTTAAGAATTAAACCCATATATGTGCATGGTCAAGTTTGTAATTCTGATAATTGTAATTTAATACTTGGTACACATGGTTTTGATAATAAACGTACATCTAGTAACCAAACCCTATTCCTGTTGATTTTAATGTATTAAAAAACATAATCAACGCCATAAATATGAAACAATAGAAGCTAGGGCTAATATTAGTACAGTGAAATATTAAGGTCATAGTGTATTAATATCTATTATTATATCATTTCTATTTTTTATTCTTTTTCTAACTTACTTCTATATTAAGTATAGCAATAGATTGAGCTATGTCATTAAGTCGTTAAAATAAAAATATTTTTAAATATTTATATAAAAATTTTTATCAGATTTCTATTTAATAATTTATACCTAATGAATAAATAACTTAATAACAAGTAACAAAAATCGGCTAAGCACTTGACAAACACTGAAATATAGTACATAATAATAATGTATAACCTCAGATGACTTCCATTAAGTTGAGTTACTGAGGTTTTTGCTTTGTAATAACCTTATTAAAATCACAGATTTTATCAAGGTATAATAAACTATCTTTTGATATATAGCTCAAAAGCCTTCTTAAATCTGTATAACAGTTATTTATCCCATAAGGATGATTAATAATTATTTCGTGATGAAATACTCTGTTTCTTAACTTTAGCATTAACTGTAGAACAGGAAATACCTTGCTAAGTTTATCAAATTCAGAAAAGTTAGGATAATCCGTAAATACAATTCTGAAAAAGCCTTGCTTATGCCATAAGGCAGTTTTATATCTTTTTGTACAAAGATGAATCCAAAAGCCTAATGATAGTTCCGCAATTAAATCGTCTTTAGAAATATTTTTATGCCCTTTATTAGTAAGTTTCTGTTTTGCATCAAGTAACTTTTTATGCTCATTAGGTAATAATATACTTTGTTGATTAAGTTCTTTTAATATCCAATCCTGTTTAATAACTGTTTCAATGGCTTGATTTATTCTATTACGTAAAGATATTTCAAGTATAGACAATAATGGGTATAAAGACTTTGAAATCTCAATATTATACAAATATCTTTCAAGAGCAACAGAATCCGTATCGTTAATGTCATATTTGTAAGAACTCAAACGATTAGAGCTAAATAAATTTACTAAATTGTTTTCCAAAGTCTTTGACATGTCAAAATAATATCACAAACAAGCGATTTCTCAGGCATGTTTCAAAATTTTAATTCTCTGATTACATTCTTACATGCACCGTAAGTGCAGGAAGGAATGTAAAAATGAAGAACTTAGTAGAACCGATAAAGAAAAAAGAAGATGTTGAAGCTATAGAACAATATCTAGCAAGGCATAGCCGTAGAAATCAGTTGATTTGGGCATTCGGAACTAATACGGGTTTACGTGTTAGCGATATTCTTAACTTAAACATTGAATCGGTTGAGAATAAGAGTTATGTTGAAATTTACGAACAAAAAACAGGTAAATACAAACGGTTTCCGCTTAACAAAAAACTAAAAGACCTTATTAAGTTATACCTTGTTGAACGTGCAAGAACATACGCAATCGGGGATGATGAACCATTGTTCGTAGGGAAAAAGCATTGTAGATTGGATAGGTCACAGGTTTACAGATTTATAAATGATGCTTGTGAACATCTTGGAATTACTGCAAATGTTGGAACCCATACTATGAGAAAGACATTCGGATATTTCTTTTACAAGCAAAATAATGATGTGGCATTGTTGCAGAAAATCTTAAACCATTCAAGTCCAGCAATAACACTACGATATATCGGAATTGCACAAGAAGAAATCGACTACTCATACAATAATTTTGAACTTTAATACACCATAAAACTTTGCAACAGTCTATCTATACAGGTGTAAAAGTTCCACAACAAAATCATACCACAAACATTTTTTTACAGTAAAGGTGCATAAATAAAGTTTAACAGTAAAGCCGTATAAGTCTAAACTCAGACTTTATACGGCTTTCCACTGTTATACATCAAAATAGATATTATGGTGTAAAAATGACTTAAAGGTGAAATAGCAAGTGAATAATAAAAATAAGCAAAATACAAAAGAAATTGAACATGAAATTTTAAAAACTTTTCATAATCTTAACTATTACTCACAACTTAAAAGGATAATATTACTATGCAAAGTACAGAAGAAACAAAAGAATACATAGCAAACTTATTTAAAGCTAGATTTCCTATTCTTTATATACAAACTTGGGAAGAAAACAGGGTTATTAATACAATTAAAGAAATTGCATTTAATAAAGAGGTTATTAAAACTCCAAGAAAAATATATATTTGGAGTTTGTCGCAAGGCTTAATAAATTATGAAAATAATGAATTTATTGAAGATGCATCTGCTGATTGTGCTACTGCAATAAACTACGTAGATAAACTTGATGAAGATATTATCCTTATATTAAAAGATATTCATGTGTATTTTAATGAAACATTACCTAATCATGCAACTATCAGAAGGCTTAGAGATGTAGCGGAAAGTTTTACAGATTCAGATAACCTAAAAAATATTGTTATAATTTCTCCATTGCTTACAATTCCGCAAGAACTACAAAAAGATGTTACTGTTATAGATTTCAGCTTACCTAATATTGATGAATTAACAGAATGTTTGGAAAATTTTATTGTTGATAATTCAGAACAAGTATATATCAATTTATCGGAAGAAGAAAAACATACATTTGCAAAAACGGCATTGGGTCTAACTATCCATGAAGCCGAAAATGCTTTTGCAAGGGCATTAGTCCAAAATAAAAAACTTACAATGGATGAACTTGATATTATTATTTCCGAAAAATGTCAAATTATTAAAAAAACAGGAATTCTTGAATATATACAAACAGATTTACGTATTGAAGATGTAGGTGGTCTTGAAAACCTTAAAAAATGGCTAAGAAAAAGAAATAAGGCTTGGTCAGAAAAAGCACAAAAAGATTATAACTTACCTTCGCCTAAAGGTTGTTTAATAACTGGTATACCAGGAACAGGAAAAAGTTTGACAGCTAAAGCAATGAGCAGTTTATGGAAATTACCGTTACTAAGGTTAGATATGGGAAAAGTTTACAATAAATGGCTTGGTAATTCAGAAGAAAATATCAGAAAAGCAATAATGACAGCGGAAGCTGTAGCACCTTCAATATTATGGGTAGACGAAATTGAAAAAGGTTTTGCACAAGGTTTAGGTGATAATTCTTCATCACAAAGAATATTGGCAACTTTTCTTACTTGGTTACAAGAAAAAACAAAACCTGTTTTTGTAGTTGCCACAGCAAATAACATTGATATGTTACCACCGGAATTAATGAGAAAAGGTAGATTAGATGAAATTTTTTATGTTGATTTACCAAGTTCTGAGGAAAGAGCTGATATATTCAAATTGCATATAAATAAAATGATTAAAAATAGTATTTCAAAAGATTTTAAGATAACAGAAGAATTATTATTAAATTTAGTAAAACTATCGGAAGGATTTTCGGGGTCTGAAATAGAGCAAGCAGTTATTTCAGCAGTTTTTGAAGCGTTTTACGAAGATAGAATCTTACAAAAAGAAGATATTATTAGTGCAATAAAGAATACGAGTCCTTTGTCTGTTACACAGTCTGAACAAATTGAAAAAATCCAACAATGGGCAAAAGAAAGAGCCGTAAATGCAAGCAAAAAAGATGGTTGGGAATATGAAAATAGATAAAATCGCATTAGAAAATTATAATAATGGGTGTACTTTTCTTGAAAATAAAGAATACGATAATGCAGTTACTGCTTTTTCTGCTGCTATTGGTTATCAATTTGATTATATTGATGCATATAAAAAAAGAGCTGTTGCAAGAAAATTAAGTGGTGATTTAGAGGGAGCATTAAGAGATTATGGATTCATAGTAGCATTTGAACCTGATGATGCAGTAGCCTATAATAACATGGGTAACATATATTTCAAACTTAGTTATTATGAAAATGCAGTAGAAGCATATTCGCAAGCTTTATCAATAGATTCAAACTTTGATTTGACAATAAAAAACAAAAATATTGCTGAGAAATATTTAAACAAAAATTATTATTTGGAAAAAGGCATTAAACTTTTTGACGATAAAACAGATTATAAAACTGCTATCTCTTATTTAAACAAAGCCATAGAATTTGATAAAGAAAATAGCTTGGCATATAAATATCGTGGAAAATGTTATTTTGCATTAAGCGAGGATAATAATTATGAACAAACTATTAGATATTTAGAACTGGCAATAAATGACTTAAGCAAAGCTCATGAACTTGCTCCTGATTCAGAAGAAATAAAAAATTTACTCTATGCTTTCAGTGTAGTTAATGAATATATGCAATTTGAAAGTTATATTGAATCAATTCAGTTAGCTTATAAGAATAATAATTTGAGTAGTATTGATTTTGCAAAAATTGTTGCAACAACACAAATAATACTTAACTTTATGCAAAATTATTTTAGTGAAATTACCGATAATCAATTAATTAGTATTTATGAGCCAATCGTAAATGAATCCATAGAAAAATATGAACAAACTGTAAATTCATGTAACGTAAATAATGAATGGTTATTAGATACATTGTATGGTTATATAAAATGTAATCCACAAGAGTTAATTACAGCCAAATTATCCATTTTACCATTGTGTAAATGTTTAGATAAAACTCTTAAAAATATGACAAAATATACTGAAAATATTGATATTCAGTCTATTATTCCTATTATACAAAATTTTGAATATTATTCCGAAATATATAATTTTTTAGAAGCAATTTTATCTTCTACTGATGAAGTTAAAAAATACTTGGAAATTTTAAAACCCACGATTGAAATTATAAAATCAACTTTATCAAGTAATGATTTAAAAAGTATTATGGCAAAATACGGAAAAGTTAATACTGATAATTTTGCACCAATTAAAAAATCTTCTCAAAAAAGAAAGGTAGATATATAAGGTGGTAAAACATGGCACGAAAACCCGATTACAGAGATTTTTATAATTTAGTTACAATATTCATAGCTTTAATTGCAGGCACAACAAAATTCTTAATTGAAGTAAACAAACACGGCTTATGGAAAGAATGTATTTTATCAGTTGGTTTTGTAGGCGGATTTAATTATTTGCTTTATTATTTAGGTGAAACTAAAATTTTACCGTTTTCTGTATTCTGGTGGAGTTGTTTAATTAGTTTTATAGCTTTCTGTGTTTACTGGAGTCATTTATTTAACGGCAGTCCGTACAGACAATTTTCACAGAATCAATTAAAAAGAAATTCCAGTTACTGGGCGGAACACTCATGGTGGTGGAATCTTGACGGTTGGCAGTTTGAGCAAGAAGTAGCAAAAATCTTTATTCTAAACGGTTACAAAGCAACTGTTACAAAAGGCTCTGGCGATGGTGGAGTAGATATTATCATTGAACAAGAAGGCTACAGAGCAATCGTCCAGTGTAAACATTATAGAAACCCTGTACCACCCGAGCCAATAAGGGCATTGTGGGGATGCAGAGAGGATTTTCAAGCTAATAAAGTAATCTTAGTTGCATCCTCTGGTATAACACAATCAGGAGCGGATTTTATAAGTAACAAACCTAATTTTAAAGTCCTTAACCTAGATGATATTATAAGAATGAGCATGCAAGTCAATCAACAACCCCACAACTATGTTTCAAGTGGTGACAGACATCGTAGAAAGTTAGATATATAATATGGCAGATTTTGATAAAAAAGCATTTATAACTATGATAATTGCGATAGTAACTATTGTAGGGATAATTGCTACATTTTCTTTAAAAGCAGATAAGAAAGTTCTTACACCTGCACCGCAAATTAGAGAAGGTTTAAGGGATATGGTAAATGGAAAACTATAACGATTTTAAAAATTTTAATTCAGAACTGGTTACAAATCCCTTAAAATCTTTATTTGTCAAATGATATTGAAACCAGTTTCGCCCGTTATCTAGTTTTGAAGCATTGCAAACCATACCGTCATTTAATCTTATCGCATAGCATAAAATATTTTCTAAATCATAAATAAAAACACTTAATCTGTTTTTCTTATAAAATCCGTTGATGTTTTTACTTGCATTATGTTTTAACTTCCTTGAATACTTTGCATAATTGTTGTTATTTAATGTTATCATTATAAACCTTTCTTTTGTCTATAAAAAGTGTACTTTTTGTGAACTAATCTTTGTAATGTAAAATCAACGAAATTTTGTAGTTAATTTTTAGAATTTTGGTACACGAAACACACCTAACATTTTATGGACTGTGCATACTTGTAGAACGTACTTTTAGCGATGTTGCACATACTCATCACATCCTTAACTTTAATTAAACCTTGTTGGTAGAGTTCATAACATCTTAAAAAATCTTTTGGAATTTCAGCGGTAGGTCTGCCAAACTTAACTCCTCTTGATTTAGCTGATGCGATTCCTTCTGCCTGTCTTGTTTTGATGTTATCCCTTTCACGCTCTGCAACATAGCCTAGAAGTTTTAAGACAATATCAGTAATCAATCGACCTGTTAAGCCGTTTTGATTATCTCTTGTATTTAATATTGGCATATCAAGAACTTGAATATCAACACCCATGTTTATTAGAGTTTCCCACTCTTTACAAATTTGTGCATAATTTCTGCCAAAGCGGTCAATACTTTTAACGATAACAAGGTCGCCACTTCTTAATTGAGATTTCATTGTTTGGTATTTTTCACGACCGACAAAATTTTTGCCTGAAGCTTTTTCAATAATAATTTCATCAACTTGCAAGCCGTTAAGGCTATCCAGTTGTCTGTTTTCATTCTGTTCACGACTTGAAACCCTTATATATGCAAATATTTTACCCATATTACACCTCTTTGATAGGATTTTTAATACTAAACTCAACTTTTCTTATGCAACTAAATCATTTTTTGCATGGCTGTCTGAAATTTCTGTAATCTCAAAATTTTGTATAAATCCATTCCACATACTGATAAATTCAGGATACGCATACTCACCATCACAAGAGTTTTTTACATATTCTTCACCTGTATAGAGTTTAGAAAACGGCTCATCACCTAACCATTTATCTGTATTATAGTCATAGTCGCATTCTTCCCAACCAACTATAAAGCCTATTTTTACATCTTCAATATCTGCCCTGTATTGTTCTTTGTCTGATTGCTTTTCTTTAATTTCAATAATCATTCCGCCATTGTTGTTATCTGTTTTATTAAAGTATTTTTTTATAACCTTTTTATTGAATACATCAGGAATACTTTTACTACATTTTCTAAAATTCTTTTCAAAGTATAAAGAATATTTATCATCAATAATCGTCATAAAGTCTTCTAATGTTTTGGAATAATTCCTATCGGTTATCATTTCTAAAAATGCCTTAATGAAATTATGATGCATTACTCGACCTATACCCCATTGATGATGAACTAGTCTTACATTTACTTTTCCATTCCAATATGTTCTTTTAATTAAAAATGCTGTTCTTTGTCCCATTGTTTTATATCCTTTCACTTTAACTTTTTCAAAGTAGTGTAGGGATAAGACCCTACACTATATCAAATTTCATATAGCTAGAAACCTTTAAAAGTGCTTTGTAAAGTTCGGCATATTTTGTTTTTAAAGTTTTAGTATCAACATTGTTTCTTGTAATTTCAGTTAGTTTAAAAGTAAATGCACCTGCTTGAAGTTCAAGAATATTAGCTTTGTTCATAATGTCCTTAACTTCTGCCACTTTTTCATCTCTAAGCTCTTTTAATTCTGCAATCTTAGAGTCAATAGATTTGATAACTTTGGCGTTATCTTCTAAGTCGATGTTAGTTGTGATTACTTGTGTTGCCATAATTTTGTTTCCTTTCGTTTGCTTATGCCTTACGTTATCATGATGTATCGACATTTTGTTTTTGTCAATGCTTATTTTAAATTCTCGACACAAAACTTTACGATAACGTGATATAAATAAAAAATAGTGTTATACTAATAAGGTGAGGTAAATATGACAAATCCAGAAACACCCAAATATATAGCAACAGAAGAACGCAAAGAACAAGCCAGACGGCTTGTTAAAGACTTTTTGCAAGAACAGAATACATCTGTGTATAGATTAGCTAGAATGTTGAATGAGGCTTATGGACGCTCTGCTTCTGATTCAAACTTGTTAAATAAACTTGCACGCTCATCATTTAAAGTAACAGAATTAATGGATATAGCAGAATTATTTGGATATGAAATAAAATTTGTTCCAAAGCCCCCAATAGAGGCTCAAGAAAAAACTTCTAAAGATTAGAAAATAATAGGAATAGAGAAGATATACCACATCCTAAAGTTATGCACCATAATGAAAACTCTAGTGCATATTCTATGAATAATTTAACTATTAATTTATCCATTTTATGATTGTATCCCCTCTATATCCTTTTTCCCATACGAACCAAGCATAGGCAATAGCACTAGAATTGTAAGTTACAAAATCCCCATTTCTAGCACAGTTGATTCTAGAACTTGAAACATATATTGTTTTTGGCGGATATTTTGTAAATAATTCTTTTCTTGACTGACTTTCCAAAAATAAAACTTTAAGAAACATACAAACTTTTCTACCTTCATCAACCTTACTTAGTGCGTGTTCCACAAACTGTTGAGCAAGGCAGTACGGTGGATTAGTAACAATATCCCCATTGTGGTAAGGTTCTTTGTTTAATAAAAAATTCTCTACGCTTCCGTAACCTCTATTTATTAAATCCGTTGCTTTTCCTAATTTACCTGCTTCATCAAAAACTTTGGCTAAATGTCCTTCACCGCATGCACACTCCCAGATATTATTTAATTCTGGTTCAACTTCCAATAATAACTTTGCAGCAATCGGGTCGGTTGCATAATAATCTTCTGGCTGTCGTTCATTCTTTGAATGATTGCTAGCTCCTAAATTGATAAATAAACTGTCTTTCATGATTTCTCCTTCATGAAAGAATTTAGTTAAATGGGGACATTTAGCCTTGTTTACACTCCATATTTATTATAAATTAGACGTATGAAACATTTAGACAATATGACTTTAATAATACTTTTAAGGCTGCTGATTAATGATGAACCATTAGAATTAGTAGCTAAAGATAGGTCTATAAGTTCTAAAAATGAGTTACTTTGCTATGCTAATGCAATTAACTCCTGCATTAATGCTCAAAGAAATTGTTTGAATGTAAATACTCAAAATTTCACTATTACTTTATCAATAGAAGATAGAGAATTACTTAATACTTACCTTAAAAATTATGCGGATGAACTTGAAAGGGGGATTTATACTGATATAGATTCAATATCTGTATTAAAAGAGGAACTTATTATAACAAGAAATAAAAACAAGACCCTGAGTAACTATCCAATTCTTGATATACGATTTATGCCTTGCATCTTATCAGAATACTTTAAAAAAGAAGCATTTATATCAAGAGTTAATATACAAACAGAAAGCACTGATAACGTTGCTTATCCGATTAAAATTTACGATTATTATGAAGATGGTGAACCTACAGGGGATTTTTACGATAATTATGAAAATTATTTTGATTGGGAAGTATGCGTTAACCTTGAAGATTACATAAAACCAGAAGCAATAACAGAGAAAAGCCAAAAGCCAAAAACTATAAAAGAGAAGAAATTTAGTAAAGATGAAAAAAGATTATTTAATTTCCTTATAAATTCTGCAAATAGCGGGATATTTGTTGTAACAAAAACAGAGTTATTGTCTTATTGCAATAAGAGTTCCTTTGATGTTATCAAAAATAGGCTCAATAATAAATATAATGAAATTTATAAAAAAGATATAAAATTATTATCATACAGCAGAACCGATGGACAATATGTTATATCAAGGGATATTTTAAGCTAACAAAAATATTCAACCTTACAACTATACAAAACTTTACATAATCTTGGCAATAGCTAGTATAGAGTAAATTTTACTTTTTATTCTAGTTTTTTTGACCTTACAAATTTTCATGATTTGTAAGGTTGTTAGTTCAAAAATTATTCAATGTTAATCATAGGAGAAAGGAATATGATTAACATTGAAAATAAATTTAATACAGAAACAAACGACTTTGATTTAGAAGCAGAAAAATCTAAAGTTATAAAAGGTCATAATGTTAAAACTAAAGTCCCATTAAGTACTGTTTTGACGCAGATAAAGAATTGTAAGAATTTATTAAACATAGCAAAAGAATTAAAGAATGCTCATATTATAAATTCGTTTGATGGATTAAAGATGTGGGTTAATCTACGTGAACATGGTGAACGAATTAACTTTCGACTTTTGAACATGGAAGAAACATTGTTTCCAACATTACCACCTAATCCGATAAAAGCAGGATTAGAAGAATTAGCTAATTTTAAAGCAAGTGAAAAATTATCAGAAGCACTAAAAAATCTAAAAGCCGAACAAGAAATAAAAATTAGTGATACAGATATTGTGAATGAACTATTCGATAACTGGGATGATGAAGATAATGAAGAAAGTTCAAATTTTGAAATTACAGAAGATGATTTTGATAGTGAAACTATAACTTCAAATATAAGCAGTCATTTATATCCTGATAGTAAAATTTCTTATGAGGCTTATATTCATACTGTTGGCATTATAAATATCTATATCAAAAGTGATATTCTTGTAATTTGGGTTTCTGGCAAAATAATGGCTAACGAAGGGGATTTAGGACTAATTACCCTTGAAAATATACGAGAATGTTTGAATAGAATAATTAACCTGCACTTATTCAGTTTTGATATAGATGAATTCATTGAAGTAGCGGGATGTTACATTGTGGATAACACTATTGATTTATTATTTGAGAGTGAACTGCAAGCAAAAAGAATGCTCAATGCAATAAGTTCCTTTTTACCATTAATGAGTAAAGAATATTACTCAAGAAAGTATAAAAGAAACGGTTTACTAATAAGTAAAAGAGCAATAAAAGCAGGTTATTCCTTAGCAATATACTGCAAAGGTGAAGAATTACGGCATAGTATTATAAAGCAAAATAGGGCCACTTTATATACGGACAGAATTGGAATAATAGGTGAAGATATTGCAAGAAGAACTTTAAGACTCGAACTTCACATGAAAAAATTTGAAGTAATGAGGGAATTATTAGACATTCCAAGGCAAGAAAGAGGACTTGTATTACTAAGGGATGTTCTTGATAGTACTGCAACACCCATATTAGACATTTTATATGACTTTGGTATTAATGAAGAAATACTAATAAAATTTTTAACATGGTATGAACCAATAGCGGGAAAAGATGAAAAAGAAGAACCTTTAACAGATGATGAATTTAAGGAATTATTAACAGCAGAAAGAATTGCAGAACTGGTTAAAGAAAATAACTTTAATACTTCCACAACTATGGCTCATATAATCACTGAATATAATATCAGCCCTGAAAATAAGTTATTTAATAAATTAATTCCATATATTAAGACAAACTTATATAAGTTTCTGTGTTTTCGAAAACCGAAAACAATAACAGCAGTATTAAACCTACTTAATATGATTTATGCCACTTACGGCAGAAATGCTGGGGGCAATAATGAATAAAAAGAAGTTAGATGTAGAATTTATTGCTGATAATAACACGCTCGATACAGTTGTATCAAATGCGTTAATGATACAACTAATGATAACAGTTTCACAAATAGGCATTAGAGTCGATAATCCCGATGACGATGCTATAATAGAAAAGGAGAAAGAACATGACAAAGAAAATCGGAAGTAAGAAAAGAATTGTAGTAGGATATGGCAGAGTAAGCTCCGCAGAACAAGCAAATAGCGGTTTAAGTTTAGATATGCAACGCTCAGAATGTGAGAAGAAAGCCCAAAAACAAGGTTATCAGTTTGTATATTTTGAGGACAAAGGTAAAACAGGTTCAAATACTAACCGTAAAGGGTTAAAAGCTATGTTAAAATATGTTAGAGAACATAAAAATGAAGTTGCCTACGTTGTTGTATGGAAACTGGACAGGCTTTCTCGTTGCCTTGAGGATTTTTTCGCTGAGATATTAAAACCCATCAAGAAATATGGTTGCACTATTGCAAGTATTATGGAAAACTTTGACGATATTAGTAAGGTCAAAAAAGTTCTTATA
>ERZ780154.898-NODE-898-length-18038-cov-2.31146_pt1 | contig 18038 bp, 18 predicted proteins | sample MGYA00511568_ERZ780154 | MGnify/ENA primary metagenome ERZ780154 (study PRJEB29588, sample SAMEA2142525) | human gut metagenome | biome: human gut; feature: human-associated habitat; material: faeces | place: Denmark | collected 2008/2010 ...
AATTTTTAATGATACAAAGTTAGGAAATCGAACCGAGAACCCTGTTATGTAAAACAGTGCAACGTACTGTAAAAGAATGAAATAAATACCTCGCAGTGGAACATTCCGGGCTTTTAAAAACAGTCCCTTGAATAAGGACGTATGGTTTGCTTCAATCCTACTAATTTTGCTTACTCTTGGAAAAGAAAAATCCCCGAACTTCTTTGAATTTCAGGGATTTACATCGCTTTGCCTTCTTAAAAAGTGGTGCCACTTGGGCTTGAACCAAGGACTCCCTGATTATGAGTCGCAAGTTTGTTGTTTTTATAGCGTTTCATATCTTTTCATTAGTTGATATAAAGCACTGAATAACAGATGGGAATATGAGAAATATTTCTCAATATATTTCTTCGGTATTCATTAAATGGCTATACTTGCATGCAAATTGTATGTACAATGTACATACAGAATAGAAGTGCCTATGTTTAAGTTTACGAAGGATAGAATATCAGTTATGACGGTCTTGGATAAACGTCGTCCCAAGGCTAGTGGGCTTTATCCTGTAAAGGTTCAGGTCGTTTATAGACGTGTGCAGAAATATTATCTTACGGGTAAAGAATTAACAGAAGAGGAATGGCAGAAATTACCGGAAACAAAGAGTCGGCGTTTATTGGAGATTAGGGAGAGCATAGAAAATAGTTTTTCTTTGGTCAAATATAATGTGGAGGCTCTTGCTGAAAAAGGAGGTTTTTCTTTTGATGCTCTGAATATTCGTTTAGGGAAAGCCACGGGAGATACCGTGAATAGTGCTTTTAAGGCAAAGATTGAAAACCTGAAAAAGGAAGGACGGATAGGAACGATGGAATGGTATGAAAATATTTATTTGTGGGTTGAGAAATTTGGAGGAAATAAAATATCTTTTGATACTATAACTATTGATTGGTTGAAACGTTATGAGCGCTTTTTATTGAAAGATAAGAATCATACAACCGTTGGAATGCACATGAGGGCTATTCGGGCAATCATGAATGAAGCGAAAAAGGCCGGAGTGATTAAGGATAGCCAATACCCTTTTGGTAAAGATAAATATGAGATTCAAGCGGGAGCAGGTCGTAAGAAAGCTTTGACGCTACAAGAAATAGGGAAGATTGTCCGGTTCTCAAATGGAAATGAGACAACAGAGAGGTATCGAGACCTTTGGTTTTTTATGTATTTGTGTAATGGGATCAATACGGCTGATTTGGTGAAGTTGAAATATAAGAATATCCATGATGGCGAGATTTGTTTTGTGCGTCAAAAAACGGAACGAACGAATAGAACAATAAAAGAAATTTGTGTGCCGATCACTCCCGAAATGGAGACTATAATTAAAAGGTGGGGAAATGAACCGTTGCCTGATAATCTGATCTTCCCATATCTTGAAGGAGTTGATGATCCAATCAAACATAAGCATTTAACTAAAGATCTTACTAGGCGGATTAATAAGCGTATGAAAAGGATTGGCCAGGCTTTAGGGATAGAGAATATAACGACCTACACGGCCCGTCATTCGTTTGCTACGGTTTTGAAACGTTCGGGAGCTAATATATCTTATATTTCGGAGAGTCTGGGACATAGTGATCTTAAGACAACAGAAGCTTATTTGGCTAGTTTCGAGAAGGAGGAAAGGCAGAAGAATGCAAGGCTGTTAACTAAGTTTGATAATTAGTTTAGTGATAATTTGTAGTTTTGTCAGTTTTGAATATAGAAGTTGTTTTTGATTCAATTTAATGATACTAAAGTAGAAAAGAAAAAATGATGTTATTCTGAAGTTTTTAGGTGGAATATGTTAGATCTTTTCATATTTTTGTCTTAATTTGATTTAGGTAAATTCTACAATATGAATAAGATAAAAAAATATTAGAAAAAAAAGTTATTAACCAGACTTAGTTAACAGAGCAATTAGATAAGAGTTTTAATATGTGAATATCTATAGTACTGAATAGATGACAATCAATAATAGAATAGTTGTATAGAATGGCTATAATATTGCAAGTAGAAGTTCGTGATTTATTGGTTGGCAATAAAGACATTGATATTAAAATAAGGTAAAGGATGAATGATATACAGAATATAAGTCATGTTTATAGGGGATTAATTTTACGTAATAGAGCTTTTGCATCTTTTAAGAAGGATGAATTAGATATCATTTATTCAGATATGAAGGAGACTGTTCCAAAGGATATTACAGTGTTGGATCCTATGAGTGGCTATGGAGGTGGAATGACATTTTTAGGAAAAGAAGGTTACAAAACAATTAATATTGAGATTAATCCACCTTCTTATTTTTGGCAATTACTTATAAATCCTCGAAATACAGAAGAGATATTAGCATTAATTCAAAGATTAGAGGAAAAACGAAAGTATTTGCCTAAAATTAAGGAAATATTTTCTATTACAGATGATCTTTTTACAGAAAATGCTGCGATTTTAATTAAAGATTTGTATGAATTTATTTCTCGTTATTCTAATAATAAAGAGTTATCAATAGCTCTATTATTGCCTTTTGTTTCTCGATTTGCAAACTATCAAATTAGCTCAACAAATATAACTCATTTTAAAGAAGGAGGAATGCAAACTTATGTAGGCTGGGAAAATGATTTCATGGCTTATTTATTTGTAATAAAGAATAAATTGCAAGAGGCTTATATTTTGTATAAAGAAATTGATCATCAAAATATTTGTGGTGATATGATGAAAGTAAAATTAGCTGAGAAATATTCTTGTTTTGTGACATCTCCACCTTATCCAAATTATCGTGATTATTCTAAATTATTTAAAATAGAAAATTGGGTTTTAAACAATATTATAAATGATGTCGTTACTGACTTTAGAATGATGATAGGATCAAATAATGTAAGTGGTAAACAATATGGAAACATACAATCAAAATGTGCAAATCATTTTTTAATGAAATTACTTGATAAGTCAAGAATATTAAAAAAGAAATCTAGGAGAGATATAGAAATCTATTATTATCCATATTTTGCTCAATATTTTTTTAATATGCAAGAAGCGTACGTTAGATTGAATGATATGATTACTAATAATGCTATTGGATATATTGTTGTGAATGACAACATAACTAGAGATATAATTGTACCCGTTGGAGCTTCGATATGTGATATTTTTGAAAATATGAATTATAATGTACAGTATTATAATATATCTCAGATTAGTCATTATGGTAATATTGGGAAGACTGCTAAAAGAATTAATTCCCATCATACAAGGTATATATTGAAAGTATGGAAATAGTAGTAAAGACAAAAAAAGGGTTATTTATAAGACAGAATGAAGATTCTAGTTTAACAATATTTTCTCCTTACTCTGGATTGTTTTTTGCGGTTGCGAAACAATATGCAAGTAGTGTCTTGGATTATTATAATGGAAAAGAAGTTGTATTACCTGAAATTATTATACGTAATTTGAATATAGGTATATCAGAGTATCGAGGAAAATTTGACATTGTTCATTGGCTTCCACAGAAAGAGTTTTTTGACAGAAGATTGATAGAAAAACCTATCGTTGTTAATTGGTTAATTTCAAATAAATGTAATTTTAATTGTAGTTATTGTTATGCAGGGGATGTTATTGACAAAGATTTTGAAGATTCAAATATTGTAGAAATTGCTAATAGAATATTAGCATTAAATCCACTTGCAATTGTTTTTTCTGGAGGCGAACCTCTTCTTGAGAAAGAAAAAATAATGAAAGCATTAAAGGTTTTGGGGGATAAAGTGGGGATTATTCTAGATACAAATGGATATATTTATGATGATGAATTAGTTGCAGCATTAAAAAAATGCAATGCCGTCATTCGTATCTCTCTAGATTCGCTTCATAATGAATTGAATAGTAAAATTAGGCCAATGAAAGATTCTTGTGCTAATAAAACAGCATTAGAAACTATTATTAAAAATCTATTCAAATACGAAGAAAATAATTTAACTGTATTGATACATACGGTAGTTACTCCTATTAATAAGAATAGCCTAGATGATTTGTATGAAAAATTGCCATTATTGGGCGTAAATGGATGGCGAATATTTTCTGTGTTGAATCCCAATAATGAAGAAAGAAGAGAATCTTTTAAAAAGATTATCATAAAAGGCCATTCGAAACATACAAAGAATAAAGAGCTTACAAATAAAGATATTGAAGAGGTGCAACAAGATATCCAGTATAAAATTTCGATATTCAAAAAAAAGAAATCTTCAAAATGTAATTTTTCATTTGAAGTGGTTGCTTCAAATGAGAGTTCTAAAAATTCAGTAATTTTAGTGTTGCCAGATGGAAAATTTGCTACAGAGAATATATTTAAACATGAAAAAGTGGTGATAAATGTGGAGGCAATTTTTAAAGATGTGGATCTGCGTATGCATTATGAACGTTATTTAGGTAAAATATAATTAGTTATGGCTATATTTGATTTTTTATATCGGAGAAAAATAAAAGCAAAGCGTTATTTTCAAGAAACCACAAGCAAAGTTGATTTACCAGCAATTAAAGGGCAAATTTCTAAATTGGATAAAACTATTGTTTTGTCTATAGAGTCTGCATCTATTGACATAAATAAAAAGATTACAATACCTGATGGAGGAGATGTTGATGAACTTACTCAATTGGATATGTTACAATATCAACTTGCTTTATCAATTAATACACTAAAAGGTAGTGTTAAGCAAGAGAAAACCAAAGAATATGTTGATTTGTTGTTGGGGATGATAGAATTAGTTACTAAAAATAATGTATTAGATAATCGTAATACTAAAAAAAAAGATAATTTGTCAATTAATTCTTCTTGTGATTTTAGGAAACTTAATAAATATTTGGTAGATAGAGGTTTTCAAAGTTCAGGTTTACCAAATGACTTGAGGGCAGAGGGGGGGTATGTTATTTGGCCAATTACTCTACAGCCATCTGCAACATATATACATACGGCTCAAATTCAGTTGATTAAGTTGTTAATTCTTGCGGGATGGAAATTACATGTAATTATAGGTGATTGTGGGAAGTATTCATCAACAATAAAAAATCCATTTAATTTCAAGAATACTATTGAGAAATTGCTAGAAAAAAATAATATACCTGTAAAGCAAGAAACAGTTACATTATTAAGTAAATATTTTAAGAGAGAACCAGATAAACAAGATTCTTCATTGATACAAAATGCTACTAGTTTAGAATTGTTGAATACTTTTCATAATATTAGTGATTCTGTCGTGTGGTATGACTATTTTGAGTATATTACTAAAAATTATAATAAAACAAAGAAAGATGAGATAAAACGAAGAAAAGTGCTAAATAATATACAGCCTTTATTGAATTGGACTGTTGTTGTAACAATTACGAATTTAAGTCAGGAAGGTTCTAAAACGATTGTGGTTGCGGGTGAGGATGAAAAGGAACAATGGAATACGATTGCTAGGTTACATGGAAATAATAGGGTTGGGATGATATATATTCAAGAATTGAAAGAGTCAAATAAAACAATGGATCAAGTAGATATTAATATTGGAAATCCTGAGGAAATGATGACTAAGTTGGATAAAGGAAATATGGGCCAATGGCTATATAATCACTTTATAGAATTGCCGAAGTTTTCACAGGGAGATAGACCTACCTTTTGTCATATCTCAGATAATGAATGTATGAAACATAATAGTAATTGTATAAAATGTCTCTTTGAGGAAGGAAGGAACTTTAATCATCAAGATTTTGATAAAAGAGCATTCGTGGAGCAGGTATATGAAATCGCAAATCCCAATTAGTTTAAAGAAATAAATAATTTACTTGGGAGTTGTATTAGAATATATGGAGATTAATTTAAGAAAGAACACATATTTGTCTTGCTTGAAAGACGAAATTGACTTATATTTGTCTTGTGTACAGGACAAGTATAAGTTATGGACAAAAATATTTTAAAATCAGTCATTACAGATAATCAGGTAGAGGTACAGAAATATCAGGTCATTCCCAGAAGTTTCACTTTTGAGGAGTTTGGTAATTATGTTTTTGTGGGTATTCGGAGGGCGGGAAAATCTTTCTTGCTTTATCAACGAATGCAGCAGTTGTTAGCGCAAGGAATTCATTGGGATGAGATGCTTTACGTTAATTTTGAAGATGAACGTCTTGTCGGAATGTCTTTGGAAGATTTGAATTTACTTTTGGAAGTACATTTGGAAATGTATGGAAAGAAACCTATCCTTTTTCTGGATGAAATTCAAAATATTGCAGGTTGGGAGAAATTCGCCCGCCGTCTGGCTGACACCAAACACCGGGTTTATATTACCGGAAGTAACGCTAAAATGTTGAGCCAGGACATACAAACTACTTTAGGCGGACGTTATATTCCGATTAATGTTTACCCGTATAGTTTTAAGGAGTTTCTGAATGCAAATAATATCAGGGTTAATGATAATTCTTTGTTCGCGACTGAAACGAAAGCGGGGATATTGAGAAAATTCAATGATTATTTTTATTATGGCGGATTTCCTGAAGGTGCGGAATTTTCAGCCAAGCGTGATTATCTGACTAGTGTTTATCAAAAAATTTATTTGGGAGATATTGCAGCCCGGCATTCGGTTGATAATACTTTTGCATTGCGTGTGTTGTTTAAAAAGTTGGCTGAAAGTGTAAAGCAACCCATGTCATTTACCCGGGTAACTAATATCGTCTCCTCAACAGGGGTAAAAGTCGGTAAAACAACTATTATCAATTATATTGAATATGCGAAAGATACCTGGTTGATTTCGTCCATCCAAAATATAGCGGGTAAACTTGTTAATAAGGAAACTAATCCTAAGTATTATTTCACAGATAACGGGATTCTGAATCTTTTTTTACTTGACGGGGAAACTTCGTTGCTGGAAAATCTTGTAGCCATCAATTTGTTACGTAAATATGGACGAAATGATGCAGTGTTTTTTTATAACCAGGCAGTTGAAGTTGATTTTTATATTCCAGATGAAGCGATAGCCATTCAGGTTTGCTATAATCTTGATAATAGTGATGGTACTTTTGACAGGGAAATAAGTGCTTTATTAAAGCTATCGAATGTATTGGAATGTAAAAAATTAATGGTGATCACGCGTGATTCCGAACAAGTACTGGAGATAGACCATAAAGTCATCGAGATTATTCCGGTTTGGAAGTGGCTCTTGAATTTATGAAATGGTATATTACTCATTATTTATTCTTAAAGCAGGTGGAGAAGTCAGAAGTTTGTTTAAGCTTGTCTTGTATAGATGATATTCCGGATCACTGGTCGAAATGTTTTGTTTAAGGATGGAATCGACTTGCTGATTAACTTCCCGAACCAGGTTATTGTATTCTTTTAACCAAAGAGATAATGAATCTTGCGTTGTAATGGCGTCATACCAATCGTATAATTTTTGACAACGAAGTTCTGTTATATGCTGAGCCTGTTGGACGATTTGGTTATAAATATTGGTTGATTGGGAATATCGATTGACGTTTTGTTTTAATCCCCAGTGATATCCGAGTAGTAAACCACCCGTAGTTAGAATTGTAATTAAAAGAACGGATAAATAGGGTAAATATTTATTCTTTGAATGGAGCAAATGAATGATTTCCTCTGTGCTTGTGTAACGTTGGACTGGAAGTTCAGAGGTACAACGTCTGATTATCTTGTGTACGTGTGGAAGTTTTACATGCGTCGTTTGTATGATTTCTTCTAAGATTACCCCGAGAGAATATATATCCGCTTTATTGTCTATGGCAGTTTGAGGAACTTGCTGTTCCGGGGAGGCATATTTTAAGGTACCCGCGGGATGTTTTAAAATGGAATAGGAGTCTGTATCCGATAAGCCGAAATCAATTAATTTGACATTTGAACCATTGCGTGTGATAAGGATATTTTCCGGTTTTAAATCACGGTGTATGATTTGTAAAGAATGGATATAGCTTAAGGCTTGGCAGAGTTCGTCCAATATTTTTAGTATGACATAGCTGTTATAGTTTTTAGAATTCAGATATTCACGTAAATGGATTCCGTCGATATATTCCATGATAATACTTGATCCGATACCAGGGATTTCTTCGAATCCGATCGTTTGTACAATATGAGGATGAGATAACGGGTATGAGATCTGAAATTCCTTTTGTAATAATCCTTGATAAACGGGATTGTCTTTGTATATAGGTTTCAGTGTTTTCAGTATGTGGTATTTTCCTGATTTTTGTGCTTTGTATAGACAACAATAGCCGTTGTTGGCTTCATACCATAGCGTGATGTTGGTAAAAGATGAGGTAATCACCGGTTTTATATCGGTAATGATACCTGAATTTGAATTTAGTAAGGTCATATTGTTATTATTCCAGGAGTTGAATTGATGTTAAGCCGGTTTGATAACCTATAGCGTAATTTATCGGTTCGGAAAAGGAAGTTGGTGTAATTCTTCTGCATAAATTTGTTAGGATCAAAGGTTGGTGTAAATAGAAATGTTCAACTTGGAAAGAGTCTCCTTTATTTATTTGTGTGTTAAAAGATTCGATGACGGAGAATGTTGAATTCCCTTGATATTCTATCGTACATTGGCGATCCGGGTTCCATGCTATTTTCAATCTTTTCCCCGGTTGCAGATTTGCAGAATGGATCGTTTCGCTTGTAAAAAAGTAAGATTCGGTTATCGTGGATGAAGATTGGCAAAATGCATCCCAATCGGGGTAGCCTATGTAACGAGCCAAGGTGGATAGAGACGAATACCGGGGCATGTGGGAGGAGGATACGTATCCCCAAAGTCGTTTTAGGGTGGAAGGACTGATTTGTTCGCGGATATTTTCGTGAATCAAATAAGATAGCCGATCGAAATCGACGGGAGATCTCATGGTACGTCCTGCCTTTTTTTCGATTGCCTGCTTCAGTTTTTCTATATCTTTCAAAGTGTCCATAGATATATTGAATTTTGCCCAAAAATACTATAAAAAGAGGTCTTGTCCGCAAATGAAACAAATTGAATTGTTTTGAATCAATTTGAACTTTTGGAATGATAAAGTTACCCTGTTATTTTGTCAATGTTTAAAGTTCTTTTGAAGAAGGGAAAGGGGTAGAAGGGAAAAAGTCGGAAAAAGGACAATTAAAAATGATAGATAATTCGTTGATATGGTTAAGATTGTATTTTGCCCGTTGGTTGGGATTTTCAACATCCCCGATAAATCCCCGGGAAACTCCCAGACAATATGCCAAAGTAGCTTGGGACATTTTCTGCGCCAATCTTTTTTCTCTGACTTTATCGATTACATATTGCTCAATAGGAGTCTTCATTTTGTTATAATTTAAATTTCAAGATTAACAAAATGACAAAACACTTTGCACATATATGTATGTGTATTATATTTGCGAAAAAATAGAAGTAAAATGGACGGTTTAAATTGTTTCAAGCAACTATTTCCCAATGATGATGAATTAGTTGATTACGTGATACGAAATACCCTTTTCTTTAAAAAAGATATTGTATTTCAGCAAGCTAGAGTGTACAGACAGGCTATTCGAATGGGGGAAGCAATTCCGGTTCGTTATACTTCGAAAGGAGCTTTTTTCCGACAACATGAAGTGAAAACGACGACACCTCGTTTCCGAAACAAGAAAGAAGCTGTTTTATTCACGAAAGATTCGGCTAATGCTGTTTTTCACAAGGATACGAAAATCCGGGTTTGTTTTGATCCGGATGGTAATTATTATCCCAAAAAAGAAATTTTGAAATATACGGGACATCGTGTCAGTTGGGGGAGTACAAGTTCTGTTGTGAATTATAATATCGCTCATATTTGGGGTAAAACGGATAATCCGCTTTTCTTTTCTTTGTTTTGGAATTATGCCTTAATTCCTTGTCATTGTACATTTTTGACAGATAAGAAGGAGGAGAACGACGTTGTAATGAAGAATATCAAAAATTTACTGAAAGCTATTAGTATAGAATTGTATGATCCTAACCGGATTATGGATTGGAATCAAGATGTATTATCTGTTGATGACTATCCGGCGATAGAATACTTGCAAAAGGGTAGAAAATGGATAATTAATAAAAATATAAATTTTTTAGAATCAATAATTTGATGAAATGGAAGATGGTAAGATTGATGTAAAAAAGATAGAGCAGGTATTAGAAGTTATTTGTAGAATCATATATAAATTGCTGAAAGTCTTGTTTCAAATCTTAGCGTTTGTCATAGAGAAATTATGGCAAACTTTTAATGAAAAGCCGTCTCCGAAGAGAGAGAAAATATTTCGGGATAATATTAAGATTACATCTGGTCAGTCGGTTAAACAATATCGTGTAACAATAAAAGGGACCGCTCAAAAAATGGACCGTTACCGATCCGAAAAACTGTTGTGATGGACGAGAAACAGGCTAGATTGTTCCATGGGGCAAACCGTTATGAGGCGATACAAGAGTGGATTCATGCCAATTATCCGGGAGCTAAAATTCCTAATATACGCAATTTTTCGACAGAGATAAAGTTGATTGAATCTTAATTTAAAATATAATCGAATCGGAAATGAAAGAAACGAAAGTAACCACAACAGAAAAATGTGAGGATACAGATGAGGTTTTACAAGAAAAACCAAATGTTGTAATTCAATCGGAAGGTGATAAACCAATAAAATTGATAGCTTTAATGGCTAAAGATAACGAAAAATTGATTCCGTTATTTTTCCCTTGCTATCTTATCGCAATAGGTTTTATTGTTTTAACCGGGATTAATTTGATCGATCCTGCTTTATTGGAAAGTGCAAATTGGAAACAAAACACGATTTGGAGTGCTTTGCTCTTTTTCGGCTTATTGCCTCCGCATATGCGTTCAACTAAAGGCGTGTGGTTAGTGATGGGGTATGTGTTGGCTTTTTTCCTTTTTGGAGGTGGAAATGTTTTTGGAACGGTACAGTTGATTTTGTCCATATTTAAAATCTTTTTACCTGTATTTATTCTCTTTCAGATGGTCAGACTTTGGGGAGAGGTAAAACAATACGGGAAGTGGGTGTTATTACTTCCGGTCATATCATTGGTATTCACGTTATTACTTTTTTCGATAGAGGATCAAAATATATTTCAAAGTACCTGGAATTCATTGACCAACTGGTCTTGGGATATGTATCGGAGTGACGATGGTTTCCATATTTATTTGGGAATTATTGGTATATTGACAGGTGTTTCTGAATTTTTGATCGTTAGGAAATATATTATAGATTAATAGTATTGCTTATGTTTTTGAGAATAGGAATTATAGGTATACTTGGTTTTTTGGCAGTTGTTTTTCTTAATATGCTGTTGGAGGTGATCATTTCAATCATGATGTATGGGATTGGTATATTTGTCCTTGTGGCTTTTGTGGCAATTATTTTTCTTCCCGCAGAGAAATGGGATTATTACCAAAAATATTTTCAAATGAAAATAGAACAACTTAGAGACAAAGTTAAGAATTAAGTTAATAGAATAATTATGGAATTTCTTAAGAAGGCAGTGTATATCTTGAATTTAAGTTTATATGTTTTAATTGCTTTTATGGTTGGAATATTTCTTAAACAATGGTTGTTGGGAGGTATTATTCTTTTGAGTTCCGGAGTGTTTATTATCGGGTATAAATTGAGTGAATCTATGATGGTTTCTCGCCGGGATCGTTATCATAATAGCGAGTGGGGACTGTTTTGTAGAAAATTGGTGTGGGCTAATAATGGGGTTTTGATGACTGCCGCCCTTCTTGTGATTATTGTAGTGTGGTCAGGTAATGAACAGATTGCAGGTCTTTTTACAGGAGAATAGTTCACGTGAATGTGTTGGAATTAAAGAGAATAAATAACTAATTATTATGAGAAAATTATTATTTCTATTCACGATGTTAGCCCTTTTTGTGGCTTGTAGTGATGATGATGACAAAGACAACGGGTTACCAATTATTGGACTTCAATTTCCTAAGTTTGAGAATCCTGTAAAACCCGGAGAATCTATTACAATTAAGGGAGAGGGTTTTACCAAAGCAAGTGAAATCTGGTTCCGGACAATTGTAACACGGGCAGAAAACACTGGAGATGTTAAAGCTATTGTCACCGAGGTTAATTCAACAGGTATTACTTTTGCAGCTCCGGAAGTTTATGGTAATCAATCTGTGCTTCTAAAAGAAAATGGTAAAGAATACGAACTTGGGAAAATGACTTTTGAGGAAAAAAGTAGTGATGTTGAAATTCTACCTAAAAAAATCAGCAAAATAATTTTTTCAGATAAAGAAGAAAAGAATATCTATGAATTTTCTTATGACGACAAAGGACGAATTTCATCTTTGAATATTATTGAAGATGGAGAAACAGAACCTTGGAAATCGACATATACCTATTCGTCTAATCATTTGGTTATTAGAGAAATTGGAAGTGATAATCAAACTGAAACATATACTATAGAAAATGGAAAAGCAACGCATTACAAGAAAACATATCCTGCTCCTTTGAGTGAATTTGACTTCAAGTATGAAGGGGATTATTTAAGTCAAATGAAAGGTATGAGTGAAAATGAATACACGATTACTGAAAATTTTGTTTTTACTGGAGGTAAGCTGATTCAACATAAATGGTCAATTGATGAGTTAGATAATATAACTCTTGATTTCACATACGGTCAACAACTTAATAATTTGAACCTTGACTTGTTTGGGATAATTCTTGAAGATTATCTTGATATTGAAGACCTTTTTCTTCATGGAATAACAGGAAAACGTTCTATGTATTTACCGGAAAAAATAAATGTAAATGTAGTAGATGACGAAGGTGGATATAAATATTTGGAATCTTTCAAATATGAAGTTAAAGATAATTATATTGCCAAAATCACCATTATGGATAACGAAGGCGGTGGTAACTATGAATCTGAATATGAAATCTTTTATGAGGATTGAATATTCTAATGAAGAGAAAGAAGAAAACCGGTTGATATTTCAACCGGTTTTCTTTTTATCATTTGGCGTAATTGAGAATTATGGATAACTAGTTTTTTACAAATATAGACGTTGAATTATTCTTCTGAGTTAGGAGGTAAAGGGTGTAATCCTGATATAGTAAAGAAGTTAATTAGCAATGAACCGATAGATGTCCGTTCTCCTTATGGTAATCCTTTTATTTTAAAAAATTATGGGAGATTTATTTTCAATACGAATTTAATACCTAAAGATATTGAACAAACTGAAGCTTATTTCCGCAGAATTTTGCCTATTGCATTTAATGTAACGATTCCAGAGAAACGTCGAGACGTGAATTTGGCAAGGAAAATAATTGATAATGAATTGAGTGGAATCTTTAATTGGGTTTTAGAAGGGCTTGATCGATTATTAAAACAAAAAAAATTCACAGAATCTAAAGCGGTTCAGGAAACTTTGAAAATGATAAAGAAAGAAACAAATACAGTTGTACAATTTCTTGAGGAAGTTGGATACGTTAAAAGTGATGAACATGTGATTTCTACTGATTTATATAAAGAATATAATGAGTTTTGTAAAAAGAATGGACATTATAGTGTAAGTAATACTGAGTTCTTGAAACGTTTAGAAGCATCAGGGATAGAAGTAAAAAGGAAACAAACGAATAACGCAACTTGGGTTTATGTCCAAGTGAATGGACAAGACGTGATAGATGGGGCTTTAAAAACGGTAGCGGAAGTTTTAAATTTGAAATAATGTTATGGAAAATATATTTGTATCGTATTTTCCCTAGCAAAATAAGGGAGAATCTAATCATGTTATTAATCTTAGGACGTGGCTATTAGAACCGAATAGTTTTACTGAAATTATTAAATATTTAAGGTGTGAAGAAAGAATGGAAGTTCGTAAAAAATTGAAAAATAGTCTTCCTACTATTACACCGAGTGGTATTTTCGTAAAACGAAAAGCAGAACTAATAAAAAAGTATACGGGAATTATATGTATTGATATCGATGGAAAAGATAATTTAGAAATAGTTGAGTTTGAAGCGTTGAGAATGAGATTGATGGATAGCATACTGGGAGATTATATCCTTTATTGTGGATTTGTTTGCGATAGACTGTATATTGGCAAGACTGTTTGAAGAGGAGGGAAGAGAATTGTTTCATGCAATCGGACAATTTTATCCGGATTATAAGAGAGAGGAAAGCGATAATGAATATTCCAAATGTATGAAATATGGGCGTGGTTATTATTATAAGACGGAGAAGATATTTGATATAGCGAGAAAATATGGATTGGATTTCTGAGTTATTAGTGGAGATATAGCCTCATCCCAGACTTCTTGGAAGCATGGCTAATTTATTGAATCCTTCAGTTTGCATGCAAATTGCATGTGCAATAAAAAAGAAAAGCAGTTACATTTATTTGTAACTGCTTCATTTTTAAGTGGTCCCACTTGGGCTTGAACCAAGGACTCCCTGATTATGAGTCAGGTGCTCTGACCAACTGAGCTATGGGACCTGCACTTGCGTGCGTCAACTTGGGACATTCCCTTTTGACGGGTGCAAATATAGGGATAAAATCCGGTTTTTTACAAGAGATGTTGGAAAAAAATGTTATTTTCGTTCGGTGTTTGAACGGAAAAGGGTGGTAATGTACTGATTTGGGGAATTATAAGTTTGATGATTATGAAAGTTTGCCTGTTAGTAATTGGAAAAACGGATGCGGGGTATATTCGTGAGGGAATTGCAGAATATGAGAAAAGGTTGAAAAGATATATTCCATATGAGATGAAAATCTTGCCGGATGTGAAGAATGCAAAAAATATGACGGAAACAGTGCAAAAAGATAAAGAAGGAGAGATGATTCTGGAACAAATACAAGTGACAGATGGGGTGGTTTTGCTTGATGAGAGAGGAAAACAATACAGTTCTGTGGAATTTTCGGAGTATTTGGCACAGAAGATGCTGGGAACAACAAAACGGTTGGTTTTTGTGATAGGAGGGCCTTATGGATTTTCGGAAGCTGTTTATCAACGAGCGAATGATAAAATCTCCTTGTCGAGGATGACATTTTCCCATCAAATGGTCCGTATGATTTTTGCCGAACAGGTCTATCGGGCCATGACTATCTTAAAGGGGGAGCCTTATCATCACGAGTAGATATATGTCAATAGGCAATTTGCAATATAAGATGTATGATGTAATTTAGTGGAAATTTGGTTTGATGAAAAAGAAGGCACTTATTATCTTGTTTTTGGCATTTGTGCTGTTGGGAGCAACTGCCTTGACGGAATTTTTATTTTATCGTCAGGATGAAAAGTCCTGGGTTCAGCATTTTGAGAACCGTTTGCATTGGCAGGAACAGATTGCAGATGATATTTTGCATTCTTTCAGGGATAGTGTAGATATTGAGGAGCGGGAATGGAAGGACGACCTGATTTTTACCGGTTTTCGTGAAGGCAGGATTTTTTTCTGGACCAATGAGTGTATCGGTTCTGATGAGCTGTACCAACTTCTGACTGAAAAAGGAAATTTTGTTAAAATTGGGAATTCATACTACGAAGTCAGGAGGAAAAAATATAAAGATATTGACTATTTTGCTTTGCTCCGGATTTTGGATATGTATCCATATACCAGTAAATATGTAAAAAATAAATACGGGGATTTTTTAAAGATACCAGAAGAGAATTTAGGCCAGATTACGATATCAACAGTACCCTCTGAGCAGGCAAACCTGGTGAAAGATAAGGATGGGAATGGACTTTTTTTTCTTACTTTCGGACAATATTATAAAGAACGGGTTTCTAATTATTTGTTGATTACATTGTATTTACTGGTGTTTTTAAGCCTGTTCTATGTTTATGACCTGATTTTAAAAAACACCTTGTCGTGGAAGAAACAACTTTTTGGGTGTATTGGTTTTATTCTTTTGTTGTGTGGCATCCGTTATTTTATGCAAAGTCTTCGCTTGCCTCCAACTGTTTATCGCCTGCCTATATTTGATGAATATCTTTCAAAAGAGATTGTTATTTCTTCTATCGGGGATTTGATTTTAACTACTTTTTGTATTTTTCAGTTGGTTTATATTACCCTCTCCAATATAAAGATCAATTATGAAAGCAAGAAATTCAGACGTTACCGTTATTTGATTGCTTCGGTATTACTTTTTGTTACTTTTCTGTATATCGATTTCTTTAACTTTTCCATTGACCTGGTTGTTGAAAATATGGATATCCACTTGAATGTGGCTCAATTGATTCATGTTGGACTGGCTTCCCTTTTAGCGTTTATAGCAATCAGTTTGGGGGGATTGGTGATTTTGGTATTGCTCTTCGGAATTGTGGCGGTGCTGCAGCATGTTATGTCTTTTGTGAATGTGGTTAAAACTGTTACGGTCGTGTGCTTGGGGCTTTGGTTGGTGAGTGCGGTTTTTGGTTTATACACGAACTTCTGGGATTGCTTTTTTATTTGGATTATCACTCTTTTGATTGCAATCAATCGGTATTTACTAAAGAGGGATGTGCAACGGAGTCTCTATATCCTGGTTGTATTTTTGTTGTCGATTTATGTCGTAATGGTCACTAAAAAATACGAGCGTTACAAAGAACAACGGCAACGGATGGATTATGCAACAGAGTTGATAGAAGAACGGGATTATAATTTTGAACGCCATTTAACAGATATGGACGAAAGTATAGGTCGGTCAGAACTGTTAGAGGAAGCTTTGAGTATGGGGGATGAGGAAGAAGCTGAACATTTGCTGCGGGGAAGTTTACTGGATATGACCGGTTATAATTATAATCTGGATATCACCTTTTGTCGGAGAGGAGATAGCTTGTGGTTTACGGATACTCGTGAACAATGGGATTGTCGTACTTATTTTGAGCAAATTATTCAGGAGGACGGGACCCGTATTGAGGATACTCATTTTTATTCAATCGGTGTTTTTGATGGTTTTGTCACTTATATCGGACGTTTCTGCTATGGGGATACTTATCTTTATCTTCGTTTTGATGCAGCGAAGGATGATGAAGGACTGGGATATCCCCAGATCCTTTCCCGTAAATCAGGAGAGGAAAAAAGTCGTGTTTATTATTATTCTTATGCTAAATACGTTCGTGGTGAACTGCTTTCTTCTTCCGGTAGTTTTGTGTATTATAAAAAACTGAATGCTTTTGGAAAGGACTATCGGAATGGTGTCACCATTATAGATAAGGATCGTTATTCCCATATGTTGATCCCTGTAGATAATAATAATACTTTGGTGATTAGTTTGCCGGAAAGCACTTTTGCTTTGTATTACATGAATGCTTTGTATGCCTTCTTTGTATGTATTATTATTTCTTCTTATGGCTTGTTTTTTAATGTAAACCGGAATATTAACTTTAGGAAAGGTACATTGAAAGCCCGGATTAAAAATAATGTCATTTCGATGATTTTCGTGTTGTTTGTATTACTGACTACTTTAAGTATTTATATCAATACGAAGAGTTTTGAAGGCCGTCATAATGCAAAAGCAATTGATTTATTGAAATATGTCAATAAGGAGTTGGAACGTCTGGATTGTGTCGATTGGAATAAATGTCCTGATATCTTGCAAACTTTGTCGAATATGTCTGAATTGTTGATGATCGACATCAATATTTACTCGGCAGCAGGAGAGTTGGTGTCTACTTCCCGTCCTGAGATTTTCCAGAATAATTTTGATGGGGTATTGATTAATCCGAGGGCATTAAAACAGATCCGTGAGAAGGGGGCTACCAGCTATATCGAACAGGAAAAAATCGGGGAACTGGAATATATTGCTGCTTACATGCCTTTGGTATTGGATAACGGGAAATCTTATATATTGAATGTTCCTTATTTTGCGCAGAGCGATGAGTTGAATTTGGATATTATTATAATGGTTGTCATCACCGTGAATATTGCTATAGTGATGATGGTGCTGGCATTTGTTCTTTCGGGGCTGGTTGCAGAACGGGTGACCAAGCCATTGCAGATGGTGAATGATAAACTGAGGATGATGCGTTTTGGCGGGAAAAATGAAAAGATTGTATACAATCATAAGGATGAGGTCGGTATGTTGGT
>ERZ780154.902-NODE-902-length-17988-cov-3.06876_pt1 | contig 17988 bp, 15 predicted proteins | sample MGYA00511568_ERZ780154 | MGnify/ENA primary metagenome ERZ780154 (study PRJEB29588, sample SAMEA2142525) | human gut metagenome | biome: human gut; feature: human-associated habitat; material: faeces | place: Denmark | collected 2008/2010 ...
TCAACTAAACACAGGTTTAAAACAAAAAGAAGTCAACCGTTTTTAGGAAATGACAGGTCTCCCTTTTAATTCTTTTTATTGCTCATATTCATTCACATTTGTAAAAGAAAATATTTTTTCTCTCAAACTCGACTTGGCAGAGAAAATGACAAGATCAGCTGCTAAAAGTCTTAAACTGCGCGCCTGACTTTCATTAAAGATTTGCATGTATTCGGTTTACTTAATCATTGTGTTGGGGATGCTCTCGGCCTTCGGACCGTTTGTCATCGACATGTAGCTTCCGGCCATGCCGGAGATGACAAGAGTGTTCTCTACTTCTGTTTCTTCCGTTCAATTAGGCCTGACATTTTGTATGGTCGGGTTGGCGGTCGGCCAAATTATTTTCGGACCTTTGAGCGATAAGTACGGCCGCAAACCGGTTCTGTATTTTTCTCTTCTTCTTTACATCGCAGCCACGCTTTTTTGCTGCTTGTCCCAAGACATCGACACTTTCAACTTCGCGCGGCTTCTTCAAGGTTTGAGCGGCGCAGGCGCCATTGTTTACTCGCGTTCGGCTCCGACCGATTTGTACTCCGGTAAAGAGCTGGCAAAGATCATTGCTATTGTCGGTGCCGTCAACGGAATCGCACCGGTTGCGGCTCCGGTTATCGGCGGTTCGGTTGCTGACCTCATCGGATGGCGTGGTATTTTCTACATACTTCTCGGCATCGGAGTGGTGATTACAGGTTTGGTGATTCCGGTTAAAGAAACGCTTCCGAAAGAAGCCCGCGAACAAGGCTCTTTCTGGCGCTCTTTTGAGGGCTTTGCTTTGGTCTGCAAGGTTCTGAATTTTGCGGTCTTCACGACAGTTTTCGGCTTAGGTATGGGCGCACTTTTTGCCTACATCTCTTCGACACCGTTCATTCTTCAGAATGAATACGGTCTCTCTCAATTCCATTTCTCTCTGATTTTTGCCCTAAACGCAGTCGCGATCGGCGCAGGCGCCCTGCTTGCCGTTCGCTTCTCTACGACGGCCAAAGCCACATACTTCGGAACCGCAGGCAGTCTGATCGCTTCAATCGCCGGTTTTATTTTCGCCTTAACGACAAAAGACTTGTATACCTATGAAGGCTGCCTGCTGCTGATGGTTTTCTGCCTAGGCTTTATCTTTACCGGCGCGGCTTCTGCCATCATCGGAAGCATCGGTTTCTTGCTCGGAGGCATCGTCTCTCCGATCGTGAGCTTAGGAAATATTCAGGCAACGTCTTTTGCCGTGTGCACGGTGGCGCTTGGATTAGGTTTGCTTTTGTTGCGGTTCTTCACCACAGAAATTCACGGCACACCTGCGAAGAGGACTCCTCAGTCCTGATGAAGCAAATGTTCGCGCCTGCTCGGCGTTTCCATCGCTGCCTTTCGACAAGCCTCTTCACTAAAAAGAGGCTTGACGTTTGTCTGAGTCACCCAAGAAGCACCTTGAGCTTCACGAACTCGAGTTATCTTCAGGCAAAGCGGTTTAAATCCGCTATTGAAGCCTTCGGTGTGCCTTTCAATTTCAGGATGGAACGGTTCAATCACCACAGAAGTCACGGAAACACTGTCGGGATAAGGTATCACGCCTTGAATTAAGTCGCCGTCTGTTGAGGCAAAACACAAACCGAATTCTCCGGCTAATACGGCAGCAACCAACAACGCTTTGATTTTCATGAAAATTCAGTTCCTTCCAACGGCCAAAAACTATAGAATGCGTGCACCAAAAGAATAACCGATTTGAGGCAGTTTTGTATTTCGTTCGGTTATCAATCGGGCATTATTTAGACATATATAAGAAGGCAATATGAACATTTCTGTTTTTGACATGTACCGTATCGGTATCGGTCCCTCTTCCTCCCACACTGTCGGGCCGATGCGTGCAGGCCGCAACTTTATTTCCCTCCTGAGAAATAAGCATCTCTTCCCCGAAGTCGAAGACATTAAAGTCAGACTAATGGGGTCTCTTGCCGCAACGGGTATCGGACATGCCACAGACAGCGCAGTGCTTCTCGGCTTAATGGGCAAGAGCCCGTCTGTTATCGATGTGGACTCCATTCCAGGATGGATTCAGGACATCAAAGAAAAAGATCGCCTGCTGCTCGACAGCTGCAAGCCGATTCCCTTCCACTACAGTACCGACCTTACATTTGAGCCTTCTGTTCTCGATCCTTACCACACCAACACGCTGATCATTACAGCGTTCGACGATAAGGGCAAAGAACTCCTGACCAGAAAATACTATTCCGTCGGCGGCGGTTTTATCGAAACCGAAGAAGAAGCCAAGCTCAAGCAGGAACCTCGCGCCCTTCCCGCTACCGAAGAAGATAAAAAGGCGCTTCCCTATCCGTTCTCCACGGCCAATGAACTCATGGAGCAGTGCCGTAAACACGGACTGAGCATGGAAGCCGTGATCCGAGCCAATGAAGAGGTCATCCGCAGCCGCGAAGTGATCGACGATTCGCTGGATCACATTTGGTCCGTGATGAGCATGTGTATCGACCGCGGTCTGAACGCAAAGGGATGCTTGCCCGGCCCTCTAAAAGTCAAACGCCGCGCCAATGAACTTTACGAAAAGCTTCTTAATAGCCCTCTTAAAGTCGCAGACGATCCGCTGCAGGTCATTGACTGGATCAACGCTTACGCCTTTGCCGTCAGCGAAGAAAATGCCGCAGGCGGAAGAGTTGTTACTGCCCCGACCAACGGTGCAGCCGGTGTTATTCCCGCTGTCATTAACTATTACCGCCAGTTCATTCCACAGGCCAATAAAGAAGGCATCCGTACGTTCTTATTAGTCGCCGGCGCCATCGGTGCACTCTATAAAAAGAACGCTTCTATTTCCGGAGCAGAAGTCGGCTGCCAAGGCGAAGTAGGTGTCGCTTGCTCCATGGCTGCCGCCGGCTTAGCCGCAGCGCTCGGCGCCACCAACGAACAAATTGAAAACGCCGCCGAAATCGGTATGGAACACCACTTGGGTCTGACCTGCGACCCGGTCAGAGGCCAGGTACAAATTCCCTGCATTGAACGCAACGGTATTGCCGCCGTTAAAGCGGTCAACTCCGTGCGCTTAGCCATGATGGGAGACGGCTCCCATTATGTAAGTCTGGATCAGGTCATTGAAACTATGATGCAGACCGGCAAGGATATGGCGAATAAATACAAAGAAACAAGTCTCGGCGGCTTGGCCGTCTGCGTCGTCGAGTGCTAAAGGAAAAATTATGAGTCGTCAGATACCGGCATTTGTCACCAAACATGCATGTTTAGAAAGAATGTGGAATTTCGGTATGTTCGTGATGGAACGTATCGACAAGGCCTCTTTAAAACAAGTCGCCTCCTCCCTGACCCTGACGACCCTTCTTTCCATTGTTCCGGCCTTAGCGGTCATCATGGCGGCTTTTTCCGCTTTCCCGCTCTTTGCTCCCTACCGTGAAGCCTTCGAGCAGTTTATTTTCTCGACACTCCTTCCGGCTCAGTACAGTGAGCAAATATTGGGCTATATCAAACAGTTTGCTACGCAAGCCGCCGGCTTAACCGCCTTCGGTTTGATCGGCTTGGTCATTTCTGCCTTGCTTTGTATTGCGACCATCGACTCGGCTTTGAACGCCACTTACGAAGTGCTCAAGCTCAGAAGCTTATGGCAAAGAGTTCTGATGTATTGGGCGCTTCTTACGCTCGGGCCGGTTGCCATCGGCATCAGCCTTGCCGCTTCATCGTATTTAACCGGCATGGCGATGGCGGGCCACTTATCGGTATATGCGAAGTGGCTTATTCCCATCGGTCAGCTGATCTTCCAGTCGATCATTCTCGCGGCTCTCTATAAATACGTTCCTAACTGTCGAGTACTGTGGAGAGACGCCCTCGTCGGAGGCTCTCTGATTGCCTTGGTCTTTACCGTCTTCCGCTGGGGCTTCGGCATTTACGTAATGCGCGGCTCCTACACCACGATTTACGGTGCCTTTGCCGCCATCCCCGTTCTTCTGACCTGGATGTACATCAACTGGATGTTCGTTTTGGCCGGCGCTGCGATTACCGCCACGCTTCCGATGCTCCGCGCCAGACGCTATAAAGACTTTGATAAGAGCGGAGACGACCTGCTGTCCGCAGTTGCCCTCCTCCGGATCCTCATGCTGGCTAAAGAAGTCGGTAACCCTCAGATGACCAATGTCGAACTGGCCGATAAGATCGGAAGCTATCCGGAGGCCGTGGACGCACTTCTCAACAGATTAATTCCCACGAATTATGTCGTTCGAATCGGAGCCGACGCCAACAGCAGCTGGGCACTTCTCGCCGATGCACACAGCAAGACACTTGAGGAATGTTTCGAAGAGTTCTCCATGGATATGAGCAACTCTCTGCTCCAGGGAGACAATGCAGAAAGCCGCTGGGTCAAAGAAGGTCTGCGCGACCAGTGGCTGCAGACCCCAATGAAAGATGTCTTGAGTTAGCTTGACGGTGTTTTGGTGATATCGACCCATCCTGCGCTGCAGGAAGCTTTCTCTAATTCCGGAATAGTGAGCTCGACGCCGGTGTCGGATGTTCCGCAGGCAGGAAGAACAGAATCCATGCTTTTGAGCGATTTGTCTAAATAGACTTTCACGCCGTCATTGATACCGAACGGACATACACCTCCCGGTGCATGTCCGATTATTTTTTCACATTCTTCCGGCTTAATCATCTTTGCCTTTGCCGCGAAAGCGTGTTTGAACTTGGCATTGTCGATTCGTGCATCACCGACGGTTAGCACCAGGATCGGACCGCTCGGGAGCATGAACGACAAAGTCTTAGCAATCTTCTTTTCTTCACAGCCGAACGCTTTGGCGGCAAGCGCTACCGTAGCAGTCGATTCTTTTGCAACCCGAATTCGATCTTCAAGACCGAATTTCACCAGATGATTTTTTGCTTTTTCTAAAGACAATTTCAAACCTTGACTAATTTAGTGCAGACAGTTTCCTGCCTGCACCGTTGACTTCTCACATGTATTTGAAGAACGAAAGCGCCAAAACGACCAAGACTCCGCTCATCAGAGGAACCCAGGTACGTTTGACGAGAACCAGAGGATTGACCTTCACGGATGCCGAGACGATGATGATCACAGCGGCAACCGGAGACATGGAGCGGAACAGGTTGGACATACATTGCATCGGGAGCGCGACCATGATCGGATCAATGCCGGCTTTTTGCGCAATCTGCGGAATCAGTTCAATAAAGCTGTAGAACACAGCATTGCCGGAACCGCTGATGAAGGTAATCAAACCGGTAATGCCGGAGAACGCCAGCATTAAACCGACCTTAGCGTTTTCGAAATTGGAAATGGAATTCGAAATGGCGTCAATCAAGCCCATAACACGAAGTCCGAACACCACAGAAGAAGCGGCAACGATCAGGACGACAACTTTAGAGAAGCCGTCGCCCATACCCTTGAAGAAGATTTCGAGATCCTTCATACCGTCCTTAACATTGCGTTTTCTAAAGAGTTCGCAGACAAATGCCAGGACTAAGGAGAAAAGTGTGATTTCTACCAGACCGACTTTGGCTTTTCTGAAAAAGACCCAGAAGAAGATCACTAAAACCAGCGGGAGGATCGGGAAAATAAAGTACCAGGTCGGTGTATTTTTCTCGGGACGCTCGGCTTCAATAACCGTTTCTTTATCCACCTCTTTCAGCAGTACGGCATCTTTCTTGTCCAAGTAAGTCTGCCAGAAATAATGAACGATACCCATCACAAACAAGGCCGGAATCGTGATCGGTGCCAAGTGGAATGCTACGTAATCGACAACGTTTTCAAATCCCAGCACTCGGGCCGCGACCACGTTGTCACCGCCGAGGGGAGTCGGAACGATCGTGGCAGTTGTGGCAATCAGGGCTGCAGCCGTTAAGGTAGACATTCCGGCGGCTCTCAGCACCGGGAATAATGTTGCCATCAAGATCACAGCAAGCGAGGCGGCGCTCGGGATAATGATCTGCAGGCAGGTCCCAACTCAGAAGACCATCGGAATCAAGATGATCGGCTTGCGGACGTAGATAGCGGCTTCGTCAAAACCTTAATGACCATATCATACGCGCCTATAAGAGACATATAGGCAGCGAAACCGAAAAGCGTGAGGATGATTAAACCTGCATTGCTGTACTGACGAACAAATTGATCTTTGATGACTTTAAAAGGATCCACCCAGGACAATCCCGTGGTGGCCTTTGCTCCAAGAACGTTGTGTCCTAAGAGAAGTCCGGAGTAAAGAAGAACGAGCGCTGCAATAAACAAGACAACTTTGGCGTCGTAATTTTTTGCTATGGCCCAACCTGCAATGATGAGAACAATAACGGCAAGTATGCTGTCGATCATTTGAACTCTCCGTGAGATACGGTGATTTTGTATTTGAGGTATGGCCAAATTTTACCGATCAGGAATTTTTTGCGAGCATTTGAGACTCCGAGGTTCGGGTTTTGCCTTAGTTTTTCATTCTTTGTAACGATATGAATCACGGGCTCATGAGCTTAGAAAGTTTTCAGTTGTATATTTAGCGAGATTCAAATCCAGACAAAGAGAGGCTTTATGCGTTCAGATAATCCCGGTTTCGTTCCGGATTCTCCCTTCTCTAAGCAGCTTCCCGAAGAATGGCTCTGATTCTTCAAAACCTTCCCTAAACTTGAACTACGTTGCCATCTATTAGGCACCACAGGTAAAGAGACTTTCGAAGAACTTGTTGCTGAATCCGGTGCTGATGTCAGTCAAGAAGATATCAATAGTTTCTATACCCGCGGCGACAAGCCAATCGGCGTTTTACGAATCTTCAGGTGCTTGGAAAGCAAGGTGCTTTCCAAGCCCTCTTTTTTAACACGTATCACACTCAAGCATATCCAAAGGGTTGCCAGTCAAGGCGTCAAATATATTGAGTTCTACTGGAACTGGACGGGGCTAAAGCATTTCATGAGTTACGACGAAGCTCGTCAGGCGATCAATGAAGGCATCAGACAAGGTCTTCAGCGTTATGGTGTTGTCGCCCGCTCCATCCCTTCTATCGACCGAGAAGATACACCTGAAGCGGCAGTCGATCTCGTTGAAGAAATGATCCGGCACCCTGATCAATACACCATCGGGATCGGTATTGATTATCGGGAGACCAATCATGAACCGGAAAACTTTTGGAAAGCCTTCAAGATGGCAAAAGATGCCGGTTTCAAAATCACGATCCACGCCGGCGAGTTCGGAGAACATTGGCGCAACGTTGAAACTGCCATGAAACTTCTCGGTGCTGACCGCATCGATCACGGCTACACGATTATCGATAGTCCGGAACTTGTCGAAGAAGCAAAAGCAGCCAATATGCATTTTGCAGTTGTTCCGACCAATTCTTATTATCTCAGGACTTTATCGGACGAAGAATGGGCCATTAAGCATCCGGTTCGCAAGATGGTTGAGCTGGGGCTAAAAGTCTTCCCCAACAGCAATGACCCGACGATGCACCATATTTCTATTTCCGAATCCTGGCTTCTTATGCACAACTGGCTCGATTTCACACTGCCTCAGCTGCGCAAGGTGTTGGAAAACAGCATTGAGGCCGCTTGGGTCAGCGACGAGCAAAAAGCCGCTTGGAAAAAAGAATGGCTCGAAGAATCTGATCGCTTAGCCGCTGAACTGCCGCCTGTAAATTAAGGAACCATTCAACTCAAATTACCCGAGACCGGAAATTCCGGCTCGGGTTTTCTTCTTAGAAGCTGTATTTGATTCCGGCCTTGCAGGACAGGTCGACATTCAGACGATTACCGTGCTCTCCGCCGATCTGAGCAAACGCCTTCCATTGGTTTCCAATGACGAGCTCACCGCCAACGCCGAAATAAAAGCGCGTTCCCAGCGAACGGGTTTTGAAGTCAAACTCGTTCATTCGGATTTTTGTCTTACCTAAAAAGTCGTGGTTCACACCGGCTTTAACGTACAGATTTCCGACATTTTGTCCGTCAGGACGATTGAACGAGCGGCCAGCCGTCAAGCCAAGGCGCATATTCAAGCTGTCAGAGTCATCAATTTTTACCTTCATACCGTGAGAGAACGAGAGGTCTTCCCCGAGCAATCGGTAATAAGAAAGCTGGACTTGAGGCTCTATAAACCAATTGGATCCGTCCTGGTTCTTCAGGAAGTTAAAACGAATGGCCCCTTCGGAAGAAATACCGAAGCCAAGGTTATGGTATGGCGCATGAACACTTGTGCCTTCCATTAGGTGGGCTCGAATTTTCTGCTTATGGCGATTAAAGGTCAAAACCGTATCGACATAAGCATTCTCATCAAACCAAGTCAGGTAAGCCTTACCGCCGATAGAGTGAATGTCAGTTTTACCGGCTCCTCCCTTCACTCTCACGTCTCCGTCGGTAAAGCCCACTTGAGCTCCGACAATCCAGTTCGGATCAATCTTTTTATCTGTGCCGAGCGAAACTGTGGTGTATCTCAGTTTGCTGTGTACGCCGGCATAAGGATCAAACCAGCCTTTTTCGTATCTGCCCAGAACATAGGCGCCGTCAGATGAACCGCGTCTGATCTCGTCGGTTCTTTCTCTCAAATCAGCCAAAGAGCTGAGGTGAGGTATTGAACCACGGAAGCACCGGAGCTGACCACCGACAGAACCGTTTGTCCGGTACGGGATAATCCGTCAGGCACAGGCGGATTTTGAGAGTTGTCGGGGCCTGTCGGCGGAGTGACAGGCACACCTTCCGGTACAGATGGAGGAACATCCGGATTCTCCGAAGGGCCGTTTGAGTCCGGAGGAAATACGGATGACGTCAGTTTTTCTTCTTTTTCAGCTGTAATCAGCCAGACACGTCTATCGCCGTAATCAACCGGCTGTAGATCGAGCTTGTATTGGTAGGGACCGGCATCCACAAGCCCGTCGTTGGCTAAAATGAATTCCGCTCTGCCGGCGTTCGGAAGTGAATCATCATAACTGAAAACATGTTGAACCAACTTTGTTTCAGTAATGCTGGCGCCGCTTGTTCCGAGATAAACCGAGTGCACGCCCTTGCCGCCCTGCGTCTGATTAATGCTTCCGGCTCTTCCGCCGGGAAGGTAAAAGGTCGCGCCAGATCCCTTGAGCTGTTGAATCTGAAGCGGACGGAAACCCTTTTCGCTTCCGACTTCAATGACAGCGCCTTCAGAAACCTTCAATTCAGTGACGTTGGAATGCATGGCGTTTTGCCAAACACTTCCCGCGCCCAAGGAAATAAAGGAACCTCCGGAACCCGTCTGATCATCGGTAAAGACAGCGCCCGTAAGTCGACTGTTTTTTCCTAGAGATATATTCAGCTTAGCTCCGTCCTTGACAGTGACAGGACGAGAAAAGCTCAATGAACCTTCCGGAAGAACCGCGAGCGAAGCTAAACCGCCGTTCCCATGAAACTTCAATTCGTCAATCGAAATGTGTCTGCTTTCGATATCGGCTTCGGCCCCTTCGTGGATGGTCAGCGTTTTCTCAAAAGCTATCGAATTCGATGAACCGGCCTCAAAAGAAGTTCCGGCACCGACGAGCACACGCCCTCTAAACAAAATATCTTTAGTTTCAATTCCACTTTTCTGATCCATGCCGATCTGGACGAACGAGTGATATTCATCACCCATTTGAGTAACCGAAACGTCTCTGTCAATAACAACGGTCGGGGCATCGATAATAAACGAACTGTCAAAAACCCATAAAGGATGATGGACGGAGTTTCTCTTTTGTTCAGATAAAGCGATATGAACACTCTCAGAAGCCTTGAGTGCGGCTTGGGCGCCGGCGCCCATCCAACCGATAGAGCCGTTCACAATAATATTTTTAGCTTTCAAGGAAGCTGTTGAACCCTCTCCCAACGCAATCGAAAGATGATCTTTTTGGTCTTCCGGATGTGCGGGTCTGTTCAGAACAATACGTTCGCCCGCGGAGATTTGAACCGACCTTTTAAATCCGGCTACGACGGCAGAACCAAAGCCGCCGCTGGCGACAGCTTCAGGCGAGAGAACAAAACTGCCCTTCTCGGCCGTAAGCGTTAGGTTTTTGTCTTTGGAATGAACTGAGTTGCCGGTAATGTTGCCTTCCGCCCTTACATTCCAGGTAATTTCCGTTTCTTTAGAAAAGAAATTGTAATCTCCTGAGCCAACGAAGTCTTCCAGTTCCTTCTTTAGAGCTCTTTCAACTGGTCCGGAGAATGCCGGTTTTTGCGCAGTGGCATAAACCTCGAAAAAATATTCTTCTAAATCGATAGGTGCCAAAACCGAACCGAAAACCTGGAGCGGGGACAAAACGGTCAGGATTGAAAGAATGGCTGCATTTGCTCTTTGAGTTTTTGTTCTCTGTCTTAGGTGCTTCATGGGATCCTTTATCTTTGTTTTATACATTCTTTAGCGCTCACCCCAACAACAGTGAGCCGAAGGAAGCATTCAAGAAGGGCTGATTATATGTAACCCTTTAAGACAAAAAAAACCTCTAAAGTGAAGCACGCTAATTTTTCATCCGTTTTGTACGAACAATTTTTGGGTATCTATTTGAATTAAAGCAAAGAAAAGTTATAAAGAAAAAGGATTGTAAAAAATATTTTTATTTGTAATCTATTTACTTCGGATTAATTACAAGCAACCTCCTTATGGAGAAGATTGAAAAAGAAAATAAAATAAGTTTATCTGTTTGAATTATTGAGAACTTATTTATCAAAGAGGATTTATAAGTCGGATTCTCTAGTCTAAAAATGGCGTTGAAAAGAGAAAAGCCCCGCGAGACATTTCTCACGAGGCTGGAATCTTGGCGGAGTGGACGGGACTCGAACCCGCGACCCCCGGCGTGACAGGCCGGTATTCTAACCAACTGAACTACCACTCCTTGGTGGATGCTGAGAGTCTCGAACTCCCGACCTACGCCTTGTAAGGGCGCCGCTCTACCAACTGAGCTAAGCATCCTTCGTTACTGAGATTTCGTTGTCTCAATCACGAAAGATTCTATTTTACTACATCTTTTAAATTTTTGCCAGCGACAAACTTCGGAACTTTTCTTGCGGGAATTTCAATCGATTTATTCGTACGAAGATTGCGGCCTTTACGAGCGGCGCGTTCAACGACAGAAAACGTGCCGAAACCCAGCAGCTGAACTTCTTTGCCGTTCTGCAATGAATTTGTAATTGTGTCGATCATTGCGTCAACAGCACGCTGAGCGGCGAGCTTGGAGATGTCACATTTAATTGCGACGGCTTCTATGAGATCTGCTTTATTCATCATTCCCTCCGAGAGAGTTAAAGGGGTAAATAAACTCTGATTCGTTAATAATAGCAGTATTTGTAGGCGAATTAAAGGTTTTCTAGGCAAATCTCCCTATTTGTGCGACAAATTTTCTTATACGACCTGAGGTTGATGGATAAGTATCATCTATTTTTATTGAAATTGCCCCCATGTTTTTGAATCTTCTCAACCCATCCAAGTTGTCGTTAATGCCAACAAATAGATTTTTGACAGTCTTCCAAAAAACAGCAAAATTGCTTCTTTTTGTTTCGTATATTCAACCGGTTTGCTACGAGACAAAAACAAAAGGGGCCGAAGCCCCCTCCTCTTAGACCGGATGGTCTTAATTAGGCGCGGTCGATCCCGCTGTCGAAGTTCCTACCTCAATCGACTGTTTTGCAGCCATCGGCTGTTCGATTGTCTGCGGTAAGGCTTCCGGCTGTTTGGATAAGCCGTACTGGAAAACTTCATCAATAGTACGAACGGGACGAATCACCAATCCTTCCTTGACGTTTGCCGGTACTTCTTCCAAATCCTTCACGTTTTCTTCAGGAATCAAGACTTCTTTGATTCCGCCGCGAAGCGCAGCTAAAAGTTTCTCTTTCAGTCCGCCGATCGGAAGGACTTCGCCTCTCAGCGTGATTTCGCCCGTCATTGCCACTTCGGCTTTAACCGGGATACCCGTCAGAGCGGAAACCAGGCCCAGCGTAATGGCAGAACCTGCACTTGGACCGTCCTTAGGCACAGCACCTTCCGGGAAGTGGACATGAATATCCGTTTCCGAAATCTGTTTGTAAGTAATGCCCAAGCGGGAGGCTCTGGAGCGAACCACCGTGCGGGCAGCCTCGACAGATTCCTTCATTACGTCGCCCAAAGAGCCCGTGCGGGTGATCTGACCTTTGCCCGGCATCGTCGCGACTTCGATCGTCAGAAGATCGCCGCCGACTTCTGTCCAAGCAAGACCAGTGACTTGGCCGACTTGATTGCCCTTGTGCATAACGCCGAAGTTGTAGCGGCGCACACCAAGGAAGTAATCCAGATTGTCGGAATTGGCAACAACCTTTCCTTTGGTCTTCTTCAGAAGGATGTCACGAACGGTCTTACGGCAGATCTTGTTGATCTCGCGCTCTAAGCTGCGGACACCGGCTTCGCGGGTGTAGTAGCGAACGATGTCAACAATGGCAGAGTCTTCGATCTCGAGTTCTCCCGGCTTAACGCCGTTCAGCTTCATCTGTTTCGGAATCAGATGTCTCTGAGCAATATGAAGCTTTTCATCTTCCGTGTAGCCGGAGAGCTGAATTACTTCCATACGGTCCAAGAGCGGCGCCGGAATGTTCATAGAGTTGCTGGTTGCAATGAACATGACGTGCGACAGATCGAAATCCACTTCGACATAGTGGTCCTGGAAGGTGTTGTTCTGTTCCGGATCAAGCACTTCCAAGAGCGCAGCCGCAGGGTCGCCTCTGTAGTCCATACCCATCTTATCGACTTCGTCGAGCAGGAAAAGCGGGTTGTTGGTTTCCGCCTTTGTCAGGCTCTGAAGAATTCGACCGGGCATGGAACCGATGTAGGTTCTTCTGTGACCGCGGATTTCGCTCTCATCTCTTACGCCGCCTAAAGCCAAACGCACGAACTTACGTCCGGTCGCACGGGCAATAGACTGGCCCAAAGATGTTTTACCGACTCCGGGAGGTCCGACTAAGCAGAGGATCGGAGATTTCACATTCTTGACTCGGCTCTGAACCGCTAAATATTCAAGGATGCGTTCCTTCACCTTCTCGAGGCCGTAATGGTCTTCTTCCAAAACGGCTTCTGCTTTGATGAGATTCGTGTTGACACGGGTTCTCTTGCTCCAAGGCAAAGAAATCAGCGTGTCAATGTAATTACGGATCACATTGGCTTCTGCACTATTCTGACCTTGCAGGCGCAGTTTCTTGAGTTCGCCGAGGGCCTTTTCTTCGCCTTCGGGGCTCATCTTAGCGGCTTTAATCTTGCGCTCGATTTCCTCAAACTCTTCATCGGTATCGCCTAATTCTTTCTGAATGGCTTTTACCTGTTCGTTAAGGTAATAGTCGCGCTGGTTCTTTTCCATCGCCTTCTTTACACGGCCGCGGATGCGTTTTTCCGTCTGCTGAATGTCGACTTCTTCCTCGAGCATATCGAAGAGAAGTTCAAGACGATCCTTAGTGCCGACCGTGGCAAGCAGGTCTTGCTTGCGGGACGGAGAAAGGACCAGAAGCTGGGCAATGGATGTGATGAGCTGCTCTGGATCGGTCAATGAAGAAATCCGATTCAGCTGATCGTTCGTAATTCTCTTATTGTTCTTTTGGTATTCGGTGAAGGCCGTCAGGATGGTTCTGCGCAGCGGCTCGAAAGTACGCTGGGAAATCTTATCCTGTGGGATGTCTTCAACTTCAGCAAAAATTTGCTCGTCTTCTTTGTACTGAGTAACTCGGACACGGCGAATACCCTCAACCAGGACTTTGAAAGTACCGTCAGGCAATTTCAAAGACTGGACGACACGCGCAACCGTACCGACATCAAACAAATCATCGGAAGATGGATCTTCGATGCCTGCATCGCGCTGTGCGACGAGCAAAAGCTCTTTGTTCGCCTTCTCAGAAGACGTGACATTGCGAAGAGCACTAAGCGACTTCTCGCGTCCGACGAAGAGCGGCACAACCATCTGAGGGAAGACAACAATGTCTCTCAGAGGTAATACCGACATCATCGGATTTGAATTAGTTGTACGTTTCTGAATCATCTAAATCCTTACTGCTAAAAAATACACTACGCAAGTTACTACTTGGGTACGCTTGAAAAAAAATCAAGGGCGCCAAATATTTAAAATTCGTTTCTATACTGTATCAAAAGTAAAAGGCCCCTCGCCTTAAGCCTCTCAAGATTTTGTGGCTATTTTGGGGACCTTAATCAAGGGATGGTGGAGAAAGGAACCACCCAAGAAGAAAAAAGGAGGTGCAGAAGCAACCTCCTCTTCACCGTTATTTAGTGATGAACTCGGCTTGTCCGTCTCTCATCGTGGAGGCTTTCACCACCACTCTGGCGACGTCTTTTCTGCTTGGAATTTCAAACATGGCAGAAAGGAGCGCATTCTCAATAATGGACCGCAGACCGCGGGCCCCGGTCTTTCTTTCCTGGGCCATCTTAGCCGCTTCCTTAAGAGCGTCCGGCTGGACTTCAAGAACCACGCCTTCGATTTCAAACAATCGTGCGTACTGTTTCAGAACCGCATTCTTCGGTTCCGTCAGAATACGAATCAGGGCCTCTTCATCAAGGTCATCAAGTGTCGCAATCACCGGAAGACGCCCAACCAACTCAGGAATCAAGCCGTAGCGAACCAGATCCTTGGCCTCGATGTCGCGAAGCACCTCGCCTTCGCTTCGATCGTCCGCACCCTTGACGTCGGCTTCAAAGCCGATGCCGCTGCGCTCGGTTCTTCTGCGAATAATCTTGTCCAAACCTTCAAAAGCGCCGCCGCAAATGAAGAGGATGTTAGAGGTATCGACCGGAATGTTGTTTCCCTGAGGGTGCTTTCTTCCGCCTGCTGCAGGAACGTTGGCAACGGTGCCTTCAACGAGTTTTAACAAAGCCTGCTGAACGCCTTCTCCGGAAACGTCACGTGTAATAGAAGGGTTCTCACTCTTGCGGGCAATTTTATCGATTTCGTCAAGATAGATAATGCCCATCTGAGCGCGCTTCAGGTCCATATTGCAGCTTTGCAGAAGCTTCAGAATGACGTTTTCGACGTCTTCACCGACGTAGCCGGCTTCTGTCAGGGTCGTTGCATCTGCAATTGCAAAAGGAACATTCAGCATTTTGGCCAAGCTTTGAGCCAAAAGCGTTTTACCGGAACCTGTCGGGCCGATAAGGAGAATGTTGCTCTTCTGGATCTCAACCTTTTCATCGGAGTCGTCTCCGATGAATTTGCTTCTAAGGCGCTTGTAATGGTTGTAGACAGCAACGGAAAGAACTTTCTTCGCCTGTTCCTGTCCGATAACGTATTGGTCAAGATTGGCGTAGATTTCTTTCGGTGTGGGCAGCTCTCCGTACAAAATCGGATCCTGCTTTTCGGCCTCTTCTGCTTCAGGCTCTTTACCCGGAGCTTCAGAGCCGGCGTTCTTATTGTGAGCTTCGAGATACTGGTAGCGTTTCAAAGCTTCTTCAATGACTCCGGAGTAACGAGCTAGCTCTTCAGTACATTCTTTGCAAATGTACTGATCTCCGATGTTGGACTTATAAATTTCGGAATACTGTCCCTTTTTGGCTCCGCAAAAAGAACAGACGGGTCCCTCTTTGTTATCGCTCATAACTTCCTTAAATCTTTAATCCGCAAAATCAATTATTTTTTTCTAATGATTTGCTCGGAACGTTTTCTAAATACGCCGTCAATAATTCCGTATTCAACCGCCTGGACGCTGCTCATGAAATTATCACGTTCTGTATCAACCGCGATCTTTTCAATGGACTGACCGGTATGTTCGGAAAGAATCGTGTTCAGACGGCTGCGCAATTCCAAGATTTCCTTAGCCTGGATTTCGATATCCGCAGCAGTACCGTTCGTACCGCCGGACGGCTGGTGAATCATGATGCGGGAGTTGGGCAGCGCAAAACGTTTGCCCTTTGCGCCGGCAGCCAGCAGGAACGCACCCATGGAAGCTGCCATACCTAAGCAAATAGTTGAAACGTCAGGCTTAATGAACTGCATCGTATCGTAGATGGAAAGACCGGCGTAAACACTTCCTCCCGGGGAGTCGATATACAGCGAGATATCCTTGTCAGGATTTTCACTTTCCAGGAACAGCAGCTGAGCAACCACCAAATTAGCGCTCTGATCAGTAACCGGTCCTACCAGGAAGACTACGCGGTCGCGCAACAGGCGGGAGTAAATGTCAAAAGATCTCTCTCCGCGTCCAGATCGGAAGATAACCATCGGTATAAGTGCAGAATTAAAGTTTGTAAAGTCGGGCATACGCGTCTCCGTGGTTTGTAGTAGTTTTTCAATGACAAACGGCAAGGACCTGAGTACCTTGCCGACTTGTCTGTATTTTTCAGAGGCATTCAAGCCTCTGACGCATCAAATAGATTAAGCCTGCTGACCGCGACCCATCAGGTTTTCAAAAGAGATCGGTTCTTTCTTAACCTGGGCGTTCTTCAGAACCCAAGCAACGACGTTGTTTTCCACAACAACCGCGGCAAGCTCAGCTTTGTGCTGAGGGTTGTTGAGGTACCAGTCAACGACTTCCTTCGGATCTTCATAGCTCTTGGCGATGTTGTCTGCCAAAGCTTTGATCTGATCGTCAGTAGAAGTAATCTTTTCTTTCTCAACAATAGCGCTGATTTGCAGTCCAAGACGAACTCTCTGCTCAGCTTGGTCAAGCATAGCGTTGGCAGGAATGCTGTCGTTGGGGAGGTTAATTCCCTGAGCCTTCATGTTTTCGATGGCATCATGAACCAGAGCCTCTCTCTGTTCTTCAACAGCAGCGTGCGGGACCGGGAACTTAGCAACGGACAGAAGAGCATTCATGGCGCTCTGCTTTGTGCGGGCTTCCAGGCGGGCGGTAACTTCGCGCTGAAGGTTTTCTTTAACGTCAGCCTTGAGTTTGTCGATACCGTCGGTAACACCGAGGTCTTTAGCGAACTTGTCGTCAAGAGCCGGAAGAATTTCTTCGTCAACTTCTTTCAGTGTGACTTCGAACTGGACTTCCTTGCCGGCAAGGTCCTTGGCGGGATAGTTTTCCGGGAAAGTCAGGTTGAAAGTCTTAGTTTCGCCGGCTTTCATACCGCGAATTGCATTTTCGAACTCAGGAAGCATTCTGCCCTGGCCGAGAGCGAAAGCGTAGTCTTTAGCAGTACCGCCTTCGAAAGCAACACCGTCAAGGGTTCCCTTGAAGTCAACGACAACGCGGTCGCCGTCGGCAGCTGCCTTGTCAGCCTTTTCGAAAGTGGCGCGCTGTTTGCGCATAACATCGAGAGTCTTTTCAACGTCAGCGTCTGTGAGTTCGCACTCGTACTCTGTAACGGAAGCGTCTTTCATATCAGGAACTTCGACGTCAGGGAAGACTTCGAAAGTAGCGGTGAAGGACATTGTGTCTTCATTTTCAGGAGCGCCTTCGGTTGGAGCGATATCCGGGTAGCCGGAGACATGGAATTTGCCTTCCTGAACTTTTTCAACGAAAGCAGCAGAAACGAGTGCATTGATTGCATCGAACTGAACTTCCTGACCATAAGCTGCTCTGACCATAGCGGCAGGAGCGTGGCCGGGACGGAAACCGTGGAATTTAGCTTTCTTTGCTTTTTCGCGAAGAGCTTTAGCTACGCGAGCATCGAGTTCTTTACGAGAGATCGTCAGCTCGATAGTGCGCTGAAGAGGATTCGGCTTAACTTCTTCGGCTTTTGTTTCTTCAGCCGGAGCTGCTGTGGCTTCTGTTTTTTCCTCAACCTTTTCTTCTACTTTGGTTTCTTCTGCCATTTAAATATTTCCTTTCCGGATATGCCCGAAGGGGGCTTGTTTATAGATTGGAGAAGCGGTGCTTCCCTGTTTGATCGTCGGATTATAGCTGTAAATAAAGGAGATACAACTTAAAACATGTAAAGTTTGATGAAATTTACGGCTATTGATTATCATTATCAATTACAAAGAAATTTCAAGCTGTTCCAATGCTTTTTACTTACCTAGTAGTTCAATCTATAAATACGTTATCAATTAAGTAAATGCGGACTCGATGTCTTCAAGC
>ERZ780154.912-NODE-912-length-17814-cov-1.86795_pt1 | contig 17814 bp, 10 predicted proteins | sample MGYA00511568_ERZ780154 | MGnify/ENA primary metagenome ERZ780154 (study PRJEB29588, sample SAMEA2142525) | human gut metagenome | biome: human gut; feature: human-associated habitat; material: faeces | place: Denmark | collected 2008/2010 ...
GTTGATGGATCCTAAAAATTGGTTTATAAAATACGATCAGGTAAATGAATAAAACAATAACGGTTATGACTGGAATATATAAGAAAATAGGAATTGCACTGATGGTGCTGGCAGCCATGGCCTGTCAGGACGACATCGAGAAAGAAGATCAATTTCTGGACGATGCGACCGGAAATTTTGGGAATGTAGAGCAAAATAATCCCTATTGGATGTGGGTGGGGAGTTTCCCGGGATGGATATCTATGAATGCAGAGCGTTGTGAGGCGACGCAGATAACGGTTGACGGAGTTTATGAAAAACCGGATCCGGACAATCGGATCGGATTGAAAGATACTCCTTGGTTCAGTACAGGTTTTTATGCTGCACCCGGAGAAAAAGTAAAAGTAGTGAAACCGGCTGGTATGGGGAAGGTAAACTGGAGAATCGGTGAATGGAAATGTATTATACCCGACGGAACTGTACTGAAACGGTATAGTAAAATATATGAAACGGGAACATTGGATAAAGATACTACTGAGATTATGAATTATTTCGGTGGACATATCTATATTGTTCCTGAAGTTCCGTTTACAAAGCCTGAGACTTTCACTATTATCGGGGCGGTGAAATCTCCGGATTTTATCTTAGGAGAAACGGATGTGGATGAATGGAAGGAAGCGGTTAAGAATACGGAATTACCTTTTGCAGAATTGATAGGTAAACGTACCATCTGGACGATGTCTAAAGAGGCTTTAACTTCGATTACTCGTCCTGCAGAATTGCTGGAGCTATATGATGATTTTATAAAATATGATTTTAATGAATTCTATGGTTTTTCTGACGATGCTGTAAATCCGTTGCATAAATCTCCGACTTTTCCGCTGCGGGTAGTGCAGGACACACAAATGTGTTCCGGAGACTATCATGCCGGATATCCGATTGTGATGACAATTACCAACAAGACAATCGGCCGGGACGTGGAAGAAATGCGGAACACTTCTACGGCCATAGACTTTTTCCGTCAGGCTGGATTTAATTACCGTACCTGGTGCTGGGCGTGGAAAGACGGTAGTTTAGATAGTTATGCTTTAATGGCTTTATTGCCATATATGCATTCCCGTTGCCGTTTGTTAAAGGCTTTTCCATCGGATGTTGTGGCGAACTGGGAATTGAAAGTGAAGAATTATATGGAGAAGGCGGATGAGGGAAAAAACTTTGATTCGGATACGGACCTGGATGGTGACCGGACCCGTTTGATTCCTTATATGCAGTTGGCACAGCAATATGGTTGGAAATTATATGCTTATTTGGGGAAATGTTCACGCGAATTAAATGAAAATACGGTAAAATTGTTGAAAGTGTTGAGTGCAAATGACCGTCGTGAATTTTTCTGTAAACGGGTATGTGAATATGCCAATGCTGATTTACGTCCTTTCTTTGATGCATGGGGAATAAAATATGGGCCTTATGCTGCTGCTGATATGGCGAAATTGCCTGCTTATTCCGGAGAAGAATTCTGGAAGGTCTGGAATCCGGACTTGATCCCGGATGAGAATGAACGGACTCCGTCAAGTATTAAGCTGCCGGATGATAATTACAATAAGATTTCTGCAAGTTTTGATGAGACTGCTTGGGCGATAGACAGCAATAGCACGGTATCTGAAGGAAGTGTTGGGAATATTATAGATGGAAAAACAGATACTAAACAATTAACTATTGCAGGTGGTGGTAGCTATGTTGTATTTGCTGAATCTGGCCAAAGCCGACCGGTATATAAACCATCATTATGGGTATGTTTTGATATGAGAAAAGTTTATACAGTTGATCATATTTATATTAAACCTCGTTATTTTACGGGTTCGGCTCATGTGAATTTCTATGAATTCCAGGTTGAAGTAAAATTGAATCCTGATGATGAGTGGTTTGATTTGGGGAATTATCATATTGCAGATTGGGGAGGGAAAACTCCGACAGCGGCTCAATTGGCTTGGTATGATTTTGATGTGCCAGAGGATAAAATCGTAAGTGCACGTTACGTACGTTTGACTTTCATAAAAGGACAGAAAACTTCCGGAAAAACAAATTGGGATTATACACAAAGTGGTGGTGTTAGCGTGGATGAATTTAAATTAGGAGGAACTATCTTTCTGGGTGGAGAGGATTCCGGAGAGGAATCTGGTGAAGATACGGATTTCCCGGAATGGAATTAATCAAGTATAGTAAAAACTGAAAAGTTATGAAAATAAGAAAAGTATATATCTTAGGCCTTTTGTTTGGGGCGTTTTGTTTCGGAGCGTGCTCAGACGATGAGGTACATACAGGAATATCCGGAGAAGAGGCTCAGCCTTTTCTCGGGGTATACAAAGGAAAAATGGATGTGAAAGTCCAGGATATGGATGCAGCCAATATGTGGCAGCAGATCAGGGGGGAATATGAAGGAAACGAGTTACAGATGGGCATGGATGCTTTCCGGATTGACGATCTGGAACTGGGGGATATCTGGTTTGATCAGATTGAGACAGAAAAGCAGGGGGATGCATTAAAATTCAATGCTATGACTAATCAGGCGTTATCGGGTATCAACAATGCCAATATCAAGGTGGAAGGAAATATACAGGGAAAAAGCATGCAGGTAGATTTTACGATACAAAGTGTAAGTACCCCTGTTGTTTATGCTTCAATGCTGGCACAGAAACGTGACCGGGTAGAGCTGGACACAGCGGCTTTGGTCAGACTGTGGTTTGACGATGAGCGGGTGGTGATGCAGCCGGATATTCCGGAAACTTCCAATTCCATTACTTTTTATGTGGCTGATACGATTGCCGATACTACGCAAGTGGCATTGATTCCGCGTTTTGAATTAACAGAAGGATCAACCGTTTCCTTAGTGCCGGATGAGGAAGTGGTATTTTCAGATGGTGCAGTGAAAGTGGTTGTCTGGGCAGAGGATTCAATCCACCGCCGGGTTTATTCCCTGAATATGGATAAAGCGCAGTCACACCGTTATCCGCTGGATGAATGGCAAACCTGGCCCAGAAATGAAATGAATGCCGATCTGACTTACCTGACTCCAACCGATGAAAGCTGGCAGACTAATAATGAATGGTTCCGCGGTATGAAACAGGAAGGAACGTATGGTATGAGCGCTGCTTTCCCGGTAGAAAAAGTAGAAGATAATGTGGTAGCCGGAGCTGCAGTGAAGATTACTTCACATTATGTGGAAGAAGACGAATTATTCCCGGGTTTGCATTCAGGTATGTTCTATATGGGTGACGAGTTTATGCTAGACGAAGAACAGCCCATGAAATCTACTCCGTTTGGGGTGATGTTTGACACCAGACCTCTGAAAGTAAAAGGAAACTATCGTTATCGTCCGGGTAGTCCTTATTATGTGGGAAGCACCGTTGACCAGACCGGTATGACGGATACTTGCCGGATAATTGCTTTGTTGTATGAAGTAAACAATGAAACAGAGACTTTAGACAGTGTCAATATTTTCAATGATGACAAAGTCATTGCTTATGGTATTTTTGATGGAGCAACTACAGAAGGTGAAGGTTATATCCCGTTTGATGTGAAAATCAACTACATAAAGAGCTATTATTTTACGAAGAAGTATAAATTAGCTGTCATTTGTATGTCGAGCCGTTATGGTTATCGCCAGGAGGGTGCAGACGGAAGTGTATTGTGGGTGGACGAATTGGAAGTAATTTCACAGAAAAAGAAAGAAGAATAAGACAGATCTTTTTAGTGTTGGGGGGCCGGAGAACGTTGTTTTTTGGTCCCCTTATATTTTAAATTCAATCAGATGACAACAAGAAACAAATTCATTATTTTATGGATTCTGGGATTAATCCTGGGGTTTTGTGCCTGTAGCAGTGACAATGGTATAGAAGATACTCCCGGTACAGGGCAGGAAGAACCGGGTGGAAGTGAAGGAGATAAACCTTCTGAAGGGGATGGTGAAGGACAAGATTCTGTTGAAGTACAGAAGAAATATAGCATCCGTTATGCTGCAGATTATGAAAAGTATCTGGCAGATGCTGAACGCTGGCCTGGTTTAGTGGGGGATTCTTTGGTGGAGAAACGGCTTGAAGGAGTGAAAGTGACCATTGATGCCCGTTATACCCGAATGCATGCTAATTCCCGGTTGAGTATCGGTTCTACACCTTGGTTTAGTACCGGACTTTATGCAGCCCCGGGAGAAATTATTACAGTTGTGAGACCTCATCAGCTGACTTCAACCGGAGTAAAGGTTAGTGTAAGAATAAATGCCTCAAATTGTGATTTGAAGAATTATTCAGGGACAAAAAACAGGGCGGATAAGATCTGGGTACAGGAACAGATGAACGGGGATACGCTGGAGTTGGTAAATTATTATGGAGGTAATATCTATATTGTTCCTGCTGAGCCATTGGATAAGAAATGGACTTTTACCATTACCGGGGCTGTGAAATCACCGGATTTTGTGTTGGGTACTACCAATGAAAGTGAATGGCTGGAGGCTATCCGCAAATCGACAGTACCGATGGCTGAGTTGGAAGGTAAGCGGATTATCTGGACTTTCCCGACTAAATATCTGAAGACCTTGACCAATCCGGCAGAATTAATGGAATTTTACGATGATGCTGTAGTCAATACGTTTAACCGTTTTAATGGTTTAACAGACGATGCTTCGGATTTGTTGCATCGTTCTCCTTCGTTTAAACACCGCGGATGTGCGGACATTAATACTTGTGCCGGAGCTGCACATTCCGGATATCCTTGTATGTATGGTGAGAGCATGAATTATGCTTCCCGTTTTATTCAGCTCAACCTGATGAAAAATGAGGGTGGGGCCTGGGGATTTTTTCATGAGTTAGGACATAATTACCAGACTTGGGTATGGAAATGGGATGCCGGTCCGGGAAGTATCGGTGAAGTAACCAATAACTTGTATATTATGTACGACCGTAACCGCCGGAAAACATGGCCGCAACAGACTGAAAATTATGCGGATGTCGTGAATGGATTTGTGCTGTCCGATAAACCGGATAAGGATTTTGATGAAGGAAACGAAGGAGATTTAATACCTTCCGGAAAAGGTTCCCGGATCGTACCTTTTGTACAATTGGCTCAGAAATTTGGTTGGAAATTTTTCACTTATATGGTACGTTGTGCCCGGGAAATGGATAATGTATATGCGAATAGCCTTACAAAAGATTGGGGAAGACGTGAATTTTTCTGCAAGCGTTTGTGTGAGTTTGCACAGGCAGATATGCGGCCTTTTCTGGATGCCTGGGGAATTAAATACGGAGATGTGGCTAATGCGGAAATGGCGTCCATGCCGCCTTATGAGGGAGACAAATTCTGGGAAAGATGGGATGCTGGCGTGATTGCTTCCGTGGAGCAGTTGTCACAGTCCGATCTGGACCGGATTAAGCTGAAACTACCGGATGATACTTATAATAATGTACTGGGAGAAATAAAACGTACCGATTGGACGATCACTGCTGAAGGAAGTGTATGGAAGTGGGATAAAACAGTAGGGGGGGCGCCGGAAAAAGTACTTGATAATGACATAAAGTCCTGCATTATGTGGGTGAAACCAGGTAAGACATATTCAATTACAGCTTCCAGTTCTCCGGATGGAGAAGCACACTCGCTGACGGGAAAAGAACCAATGAGTATGACTATTGATATGCACAGTGAGGAAACATTCAATTATGCTATTATCCGGCATCGTACGGATATGACCGGCGGGGTTCATGTTCAGAAATTGAAATTACTGGGGAGTAATGATGGAAAGAATTTTGAAGAAATCAGTGAGATTACGGTGGATACTGAGCCCTCGGTTGCTCATCGGTTGGATTTAAATAAAACTTACCGTTACCGTTATGTAAAAGTTCAGATACTGGAATGGATGCAGGCGAATTATACGGTTTGTATTGCCGATTTCCGGCTTGGATGTGATTGACCATTGATTTTTTGAGATAATATTAAAACAGATTGATACAGGAATAAAACTGTAAACGTTTGTGCAGGTTTTATTTTATTTACTTTTGCTGCGGATCATTGTGAATAGGTGTTTTCAGATCACTTGGGAATTTTTGTATAATAATAGTTTTAATATGAATCAGATGAAAAAGCATTTAGTAGCTATCTTGGTTTTGTGTATGTTTTGGGCACCTGTGAGTGTGCTGGCACAGAAAAAGGACCCAATTCCTTTAAAGTATGGGGCGCAGCGTATCGGTAAACGGACGGACGAGGCAATGCAACAGTGGCGGGATAACAAATTCGGTCAATTTATCCATTTCGGTCTTTATTCATTGCTGGGAGGATATTATAATGGTAAATGTTATAATGGTGCTGCAGAATGGATTAAATCTTCTGCCCGGATTCCTAATGCAGAATATGAAAAGCTGGTATCCCAAATGGCTTTACCAAAATTCGATGCAAAAGAATGGGCAAGAATCGCAAAGCAGATGGGTGTGAAATATTCTGTGATTACAACCAAGCATCATGAAGGTTTTTGCCTTTGGCCAAGTAAATATACCGATTATACCATTGCCAATACGCCTTATGGAAAGGATCTGTTGAAGGAATATGTGGATGCCTATAATGCTGAAGGTATCGATGTGTATTTCTATTTCTCGATTATCGACTGGAACAACAAAGATTGGAGAAGTTCAATAAAATCTAAAGAAGATAGCCTGGCTTTCGAGCGGTTTAAGAAATTTACCTTGAATCAGGTAGAAGAATTGATTACCAATTACCCGACAGTGAAAGGTTTCTGGTTTGATGGGACCTGGGATGCTTCCATGGTGAAAAGTGGATCTTTTACCTATGATATAGAGAAAAAGATGCATGAATTGAAACCCGATATTATTTGTGGTAGCCGTTTACGGGTAGATGAACGCGGGGCACGCCATTTTGATTCCAATAAAAATTTGATGGGTGATTACGAACAAGGATGGGAACGCAGCCTGCCGGATAAACCACTGCCAAACGATTGGGAAGCGGTAATGACTGTTCCGGAAAATCAATGGGGATACCATGCTAATTGGCAGGGACATATCAAGAGTGCAAATGAAATCATTGAGATGATTGCTAAAGCGACTTCTCTGGATGGTAATTTCGTATTGAATTTCGGCCCCAAAGGAGATGGAGGAATCCGTAAAGAGGAACAAGACCTGGCGAAGAATATTGGTAAATGGATGGCTGTGAACGGGGAAGCAATCTATAATTGCGGCATGGCTAGTTTTAAGGAACAGAAATGGGGATATTTTACGGCGAACAAAGAGAGCAAGGCATTGTATATGATAATCACAAATCATCCGGCTACCGGACAGTTGAAAGTGAATGTGCCGCAAGGTACAGTGATTGATCAGTGTGTGCCATTGAATTCTAAAACTCCGTTGAAGCTTCAGAAAAGTACCAAGAATGAGTACGTGATTGAAGCTCCCAAGGCTAAAATGAATGAGATCTACGTTTTGAAACTGACATTGAAAAAAGGTGACTCTGTAGGTAACTACGTGGCTCCTAAAATGTAATCGGTAAAGATACGTTCTTATTGGTGTTAACGCCAAAGTGCTGTTAATTGCTTTGTAGGGTAGGGCATTAACAGTACTTTGGCGTAATTTTTTACCTAACTATGCTCTTAACCGGATGACATCTAAATAGGAAAACTTATGAAAAACAAATTTTATTTTTTATTGACAACTCTGATTTTATGGGGCTTATGTAATAGCTGCGAAAATCAGGAATTCGATTCATTGTGGGATCAGAAGGTGGAAACTAAGAGTATTTCAAATGAGGAATATGTTACCGTTAAATTTCAGCTTAAAGGAGATGGAATGGTGATTGCAAATTCTGAATCTTTAGATGAATTTTATTTATTTCAATATGAAGAATTGTATGTAAAAAAAGATGAAAAAATAACATTTGAGGTTGTTGAAGGATATTTTAAGTATTGGTTCGATGGAAACTCTGAAGCAATAGTAGAAGTTGTGGCTGAAAAAGATTGTATGATTGTAGGTGCTGTCTTTCATCCACGGCTTTTTTTGGAAATTAAGGGAAGAGGACAAATGATGGTAAATGGAAATACCATTCAAGGACCGGGTTCGTTTTCTTTTGTTTCTTTAGAAAATGATAACTTTGTTATATCGGAAGTGACGAGTTATGATTATTGGTTGGAATCATTATGGGGCTCGAATGGAATTTTCTATAGTGGTTTTGAGTCTTTAAATTTAGAGAATAATCTGACACTGTATGCAGATTTCCATGAATATAATGTGGTTTTATTTATTAGAGAAGATTCTTATGTTGAGTCTAATGCTTATGATTTGTTTCTGGATGGGTATGAATATGACATTGAGTATCAAATCCAGCCTTTTGTATATGTAGGTGGTTTTAGTTCTGTTGAAATACATAATGCTTATCTGCAAAAAGATGGTTTAAAAGGTTTAATTGTAAATAGAGGAAACAGGAGATTGTATATTACAACAGAATTTGCAGGAGATAGAAAAAATATAATCTTGGAGAAAGATCAAGAAGAAAGCCTTAAATTTTCGTCAGCCATTTATTCGGAAGATCGTAGGTTGGATTTAAATATTAGTGTAAGTTATAATTAGTATATTCATTTATCCGGTTAAGTCTAAGGCTTTATCGCAAAAGGGCGATAAAGCCTTAATTTTTACTTTTTCAAGTACCCTTTTTCTTCCATGTTTTTCATTAGCTTTTGCATGGTTTCCATTCCAATTTGTTGGGCAATGGGCATAATTTCTACGGCGATTTTGGTATTGGATTCTGCCAGTTTTTTGCCTATCGGGCTTTCATAGAATGTAATGATTCCTTGAATATCTTGCAGGCTCAGGTATTTTTGATAGATCGGTAACATGGCTTTGAGCATACGGTCGTACATGGAGATCATCTCAGTTTCCAATTCTTTCAGGAATTCATCCGGCAATTGTCCTCCCGCTTGCTGCTTGAGCATGGCTGTGATCTGAGGGGCAATTTGTTTCATGGCGTCCATGCTTTTGGAAACTTCCAGCATTTTGCTCATGGCTGCTTCATACTCTTTGTTTTCTTGAGCTTGTACCGTTATGCCTACTACCAGAAGTAGCATAAGACTGACTAAAAATTTTTTCATACTTTTTTTATTAACGATAATTGATCTGTGCTTATGGTTGTTTTTGGTTAAAAACTGAATTGTACCCGGGCCTGAATGATATCGAACTCCTGATTTCCACTCAAAGCTGTTTTTCCGGGGAGCATGCGGGTGTAATTAATCTTGGCTGCGACAAACTTATTAATAAAGTAGTTCATTCCCAAAGAAATGTCTGTGATTCTGCCACCTTGAATACTTGCATCGTTCAGGTTGGTGTTGTCGTAGCGTAAAAGGATTTCCAGGCTTTTAGGAGCGGGATTCACGATCATTCCGGTTTCCGGGTTGTAGTTGTGTTTGGCTCCCAGGATCATATAACCCATTTGGGCATATCCTCCTTTGGCATTGTAGTTTTCAGTTGCGAACCGATTGAGATGGGCCAGGAAATATTGTCCCTGAAAATACCATTTGTTGTACAGCATGATCAATTCCAGATCCAGTTTCCACTGATTGATCACCTGGTCAATCCGGGCTTCAATCAAAGTATTATCGCTTTTACTAAGCAGGTCTGTCGGAGAACCGCAACTGAAGCTTATTTGCTGGTCACTGCTATTAAAACGGGGAGCAATGCCAATATGTATCAGCTTTTTGTCTTCCATCAGTGGGCGTCCGGTTACTTTGGCAGCAAGTGAGTAGCCCTGATTCAGTGGTTGGGATTTTTCTATATCTCCATCACTGAATACACCGGCCACGACGTTTATCCAGGGTTGGTTATAACTGTAACTGATTCCCAGTTTTCTTTTATTTCCTAAAGCTTTGTCTGAAGGGGCATCCGTGATGAAACGGTAATTTGTGGTGCCTACCCGGGCATTCCCGAAAGGTTCGTAGTGGTATCCCAGGCGTATGTTGTGTTTGGCTATGCTGTAATTCAAATAGATATCTTTAAGACTGATTTTACTATCTCCATAACCCAGTTCAATTTTGGTCTCCCAATGTTCTTCGAAACGGATCACTGTGCCCAGACGCAGGTCATTAACCTGAAAACTGGTCACTGTCGAATCGCAGTTCAGTATGCCGCCGTCGAAGAATACACGTCCGATTAACTTCCAGTGGAAATTATTTTTTCCTCCACTGACAAATTCCTGAGCTATGACTTGTTGCAATAAGAAAATGGAAAAAAGACAGATAAGGAAGCCTGTGAAAAGTAATTTTTTCATGTAGTTCAATTTTGTTTTTGCAAGACAAAAGTAAGGAAACAAAAGCGAACGGAAAAGCAGAAAATAGAATTATCGCATAAATAAATCGTGTGTTTCCCTTCATCTTCCTTCGTTTCGATTAAATTGGAACAATCGTGATTTGTTGGTTTGCATCTAAACGGATGATTCCATTGTATGCGTTGCCTGCACTGTCTTTAAAACCTGAAATCTTGCCTGTTTGCCCTTTCTGGACCAATGTTTCAATTTGTTTTTCGGTTAGTTTTTTCCCTTGTATTTCCATCGGAATCAAAAAATCACAGGATTTATGATATAAGGTACATCCCCAGGCAGTTTTACCCTTGACAATCTCTCCTTTGCCACACTTGGGACATTTTAATGTTATTTTTTCCTTTGTGTCCTTGGAAGGCTGTTTTTTTTCTTTTTTCCTTTTCTTTTTCTCCTTTTCTTCTTCTGTTTTCTGGCTTGCCTCCTGGTTGGATTCTATGGGAATGGTTTTTGCTGAAGAATATTTTACGTAATGGACAATTTCATTGACCATAACTTTCAATTCTTCCATGAAATCTGCCACTTGGTAAGTGCCGTCCTCAATCATGCGTAGCTTTTTTTCCCATTGTCCGGTAAGCTCTGCTGATTTTAGTAGCTCATTCTGAATGGTATCGACTAATGCTGTTCCGGTTGTGGTGGCTAGAATACGTTTTTTATCTTTACGGATGTATTGACGTTTGAAGAGCGTTTCAATGATGTTGGCACGGGTAGAAGGACGCCCGATACCGTTTTCTTTCATCAGGTCACGTAATTCCTCATCTTCTACTTGTTTACCTGCAGTTTCCATGGCCCGTAGCAAATCGGCTTCTGTATAGTATTTGGGAGGTTGAGTTTGCTTTTCCTGTACCTCTGGGATATGGGGACCATGTTCGCCTTTTTCGTAAAGGGGCAACACATTTTCTTCGTTTTGTTTGTCGGTATTTATGCCAAATACCACCCGCCACGCCGGATCAATAATTTGTTTGCCCGTAGCTTTGAAGTCTTCACTTCCTATTTTAGCCATAACAGTTGTATTGGCAATTTCACAATCCGGATAGAAAACGGCAATGAAACGACGGGCCACCAGATCGTATACCCGTTTTTCCTCGGGAGATATATCATAACTGAATATACCGGTTGGAATGATGGCATGATGATCGGTAATCTTTTTGTCATTGAAGACTTTAGATGATTTCCGTATTTTCTTTCCCGACAGGATGGGCTTCGTAAGAGCTTCATAGGGCTTTAACCCTTGGAGTATTTTAGGAACTTTAGCATATTGGTCGTTTGGTAAAAAGTTGGTGTCTACTCGGGGATAAGTTGTCAATTTCTTTTCGTATAGCGACTGGATGATTTTTAAGGTGTTCTCAGCCGTAAAAGCGAATTTTCGATTACATTCTACCTGCAATAATGTTAAATCAAACAATTTTGGCGGATGTTCCATAGCTTTTTTCCGCTCGATGTTAAGAATTTCCAAATCGAGTGGGCTGATTTTTTCCAAAAGAGCCTCAGCCTCTTCTTTTTTATTGAATCGTCCGCGCAAGCAAGAGAAAAGTCCTTCCCTGTAATTCGTTCGTATTTCCCAATAAGTTTCCGGTTTAAAGTTCTCGATGGCTTTTTGGCGCTCAACGACCAGGGCAAGGGTGGGCGTTTGCACCCGTCCTATTGAGAGTACGTTTTTTCCTGTTCCATATTTCAGCGTATATGCCCGCGTGGCATTCATCCCTAGCAGCCAGTCGCCGATAGCCCGTGCAGAGCCAGCCGCATAAAGGGTATCGAAATCTTTCGAATCCATAAGTTTATCAAAGCCTTCCCGGATGGCTTCTTCTGTCAGCGAGGAGATCCAGAGGCGTTTGATAGGTACCCCGCATTTGGCTTTGGTTAATACCCAACGTTGAATCAGTTCCCCTTCTTGACCGGCATCCCCGCAATTGATCACCAGCTCAGCTTTTGAGACTAGTTCTTCAATAATGGCAAATTGTTTTTTTATCCCTTCATCTTCGATCAGCCGAATCCTGAATTTTGAAGGGATCATCGGTAATACCCCTAAATTCCATTTTTGCCATTTCTCCGTATATTCTCCCGGCTCTTGCAATGTGCATAAATGTCCGAAAGTCCAGGTAACGCAATATCCGTTCCCTTCCAGATACCCGTTCCGCCGGTTCGTTGCCCCCAGAATATTAGCGATTTCCTTCGCAACACTTGGTTTTTCTGCAATACACATTTTCATAATTCCGCACAACTTGATTCTGCCCACAAAGATAATGTAAACCGAAAGCAAAGCCAAGTTTACTTGAACTTTGCTGAGGTGCACCTTATTTTATCGAACGATAATGCAAACCGGGAGCGGAACGAAATGAACTTGTTCATTTCTTCCGCCGGGGGGTATTTCTTTTACCATAGTTCCCAGAAAACGGCTTTCTGAAAAAATGTTCCGGTATTTGTAAATCGTCATTGAAACCCTGATTTTTATCTCCAGGATGTCATTCTAAACGGATAAGATCCGGAATGGTATATTGTATCTAACTATTAATCTGGTAATTAATAGGGTTTGTACTGGAGTTATCTATATGCATATCCTGCTTTGTATTATGTGGTTAGTAACCCCGATAGTTATGATTATATAATAAAAAGGTCCAATTAAATCCTGGAATTTTTGAAAGGGTTGGAGTATAATGGAGCTCGGGGATACGAGGAATATGATGAGGAGGAAGGGATGATTTTCGGAATACTGCATGTTGGGGAGGAATCGTATACCTATGGAGGAGTCTCCATGATGGAGGTGAAAGAGGACTTTGAGAGGTTAAAGGCTGGAAAGTTAGTGTCTAAAGGTTGATGGAAAAGTGAAAACTAAAAGGCATAAAGGTATGGTTCCCTTATCCACACCGGATAAGGGATTTTTGTTGTATAAAAATTGTAGTTTTTGATTATTTTGGATAGGTTTGTCATAGTGAATCCCAAAATTGCAATGTATGTTTGAATATGCTGTTTCCCACGTGGAAGGTCTTGCTATATTTGCGACTCTGGTAGCAGGTTTTATCATTACAGTATTGCGTTTCTTTAACTTTAAAAGTAAGAGTGAGATCAAACAAATTTTAAAGGAGGAGTTTGATCAGGTTGTGTTACAATTGGCGTCGGAGAAAGAAACGAGCAGACTGACTGCGGCGATTTTATTGCGTCGTTTCTATAAACAGGAGAATCTGAAAAAATATGCACCATATCATCAGGAAACTATATATGTGATATCTTCTCTTTTGCGAACTCTTCCTACTGGTATTTTTCAAAAAACATTGGGAGACGGTTTGGGTTATGCTGTAGTTTTGGATCATTGTGATTTACAAAAAACGAATTTACAGGATGTTTTAATCAAAGGAAGCGGGAATAGGCCTATCCGGATGAATGGTACTGATTTGTTTATGGCTGATCTTTCTAATGCTCTTTTTGTTTGGTTGAATGCTGAAAATATTGTTTTTTATCAGGCGAATCTATATCATGCTACTTTTAAGGAATGCAATTTTAAAGGAGGTAATTTTCGTCAGGCTGATTTGACCTCTTGTCGGTTCAAAAATGTTTATTTGAATGAAGCGGACTTTACGGGTGCGATGAATATTCCCAGGGAGATTGAAAAATATCTGGTAGGAGGAGTAGTAAAATTTGATGGAATGATTACAACGCAACAGGTAGAGGAAAAGAAGAGAATTTTTTTTAGTATGCCAGGTAAGATGAGGCCTGAAGATGACATTTTGATAAGGGATTTTAGATCACGTATGGAGGCCATGGGGTATGAAGTTGTATTTTATGAGCGTAAGGAATATCGGAATTTTGGTCAGGTTGGTCATATCCGAACGTTGATTTCTGGTTGTCACGGAGTTATTGTTTTTGGCTTGAAACAACTTGAAATCAAGCAAGGTGTTTTTAGACCATCTACCAATGAGAGAGAAGTATGGTGTCAAAAGTGGTTACCGACACCCTGGAATGAAATTGAGATGGGTATGGCTTTAATGGCCGGATTGCCGGTGTTGCTTGTGAAAGATGATGAAATAAATTTGGGGCTTTTTGATGGTAAGATTAGCGAAGTTTTCATTTCGGTTTTATCGACAAATGAAGATTTTAAGAAATTAGAGGAGAACAAGAAATTTTTGCAATGGTGCGGACAGGTTGAAAGAACCGAAACTTTGGCATCCGGTAAAAAAGAGGAATAGATTTATATTTTAAAGCAAGATTCCCTTATCCGTTAATGGATAGGGGATTTTTTTGCTGTAAATTCAAAGGGTGAATGTTAAAAAAGAGGAATTTGCATTTGAATATCAACGAAGTGGCTGAAGTTGCAAACTTTATCAGGAATAATTCGAATAAAGGTAAATAAGCCTTGTAGTTTTTAAGTGAATAATTGATTTTTTAACCTGATGATTTATGGAACAAAGACCTGAAAAATCTTTTTTGACGAAAATACACTCCGGGTATATACAGTTGTGTCTGGGGATCTTTTTCGGAATTGTAGGCATTTTATTGCAATCGGGATATACGATGGCTGCTGATAGCTGGCCGGAACGCGATGGGATGCAGCAGTCACAAATGCAAAGGACTATTCGTGGGAAGGTGATGGATGATAAAGGAGTACCTATCCCCGGGGCGAATGTGTGGGTAAAGGGGACGACTTTGGGAGTAGCTACAGATGTGGAGGGAAATTATACCTTAAAGGTTAGTCCTGAGGCTAAAATATTGAATGCTTCGTTTATTGGTTATTCGGTGGCTGAGAAAAGTTTGGTGCCCGGGGTGGATGTTTATGATTTTTCTTTGGTTCCGGAATCCAAAAAACTGGATCAGGTGGTTGTGGTAGGATATGGGACTACCCGTTTAAAAGATTTGACTGGAGCGGTGTCTTCCATTGGAGCCGGTGACCTGGAGAAGGAGCCGGTGATGAATGTGGCTTCTGCTTTGCAAGGGAAAGCACCTGGGGTACAGGTATCAATGGCTTCTGCAAAACCCGGAGAACCGGTTAAAATAAGGGTAAGGGGATCCACTTCCCTGGAGGGAACGAATGAGCCTTTGTATGTGATTGACGGAATACCGTCGGATCAGGCAGATATGGTGACTATCAATCCGGATGATATCCAGTCGGTCGATATTCTGAAAGATGCTTCGGCTGCTGCAATTTATGGATCGCGGGCTGCGAATGGGGTGGTGCTGATAACCACCAAACGGGGTGTTTTGAGCGAAAAGCCACAGTTGGATTTGAAATACTTTACCAATTTTGATACACAAATTGAGAATTTCAGTATACTGAATGCCGACCAGTTCTGGGGAGTTATGATGGGGGCGGCCATCAATACGTTGAAGGTGGATCCTACGAATGAAACTGCTCTGAGCATAAAGGAGGGTACTATCCTGAAAAATGCCCATACGGACTGGTATAAGTTGTTGTCTCAGAAAGCATATACCAATACGGTGGAACTCTCGGTCAGGGGTGGAAGTTCAAAATTGAAATATTTTACTTCTTTTGGTATGAGTTTTCAGAATGGGGTTTTGAAAGGGGATGACCTGAAACGTTATACGGGACGGATCAATCTGGATTGGGACGTCACGTCTGTTTTGAAGTTTGGTACTAATATCAGTTTGGCTTATACGGATCAATCCCAGGAAGGACAGGGGTTGTGGCAAATCAAGCAATTCCGTCCGGACGTACCGGTTTATGCCGAAGACGGGAGCTATTACAAGATCGGAACTACGGACAATCCGGTTGCCAAAACTCAGATTACCAATAAAATGGATGCTTATCGCCTGAATGGAACTATTTTTGGAGAAGTACAAATCATTTCCGGGCTTCGTTACCGTTCTGCTTTATCGTTAGCGAAGAGTTTTAATTTCAGCGATCAGTATTATCCTAGTTTTTTACAGGAAGGAAATTATTATAATACGTATACAGGCAGGGCGGTAAAGGGTAGCAGTGAATCGGTCCGTACGCTTTGGGATAATACCTTGAGTTATCAGGGAATTTTCAAGGATATACATACATTGGATGCTTTGTTTGGGGTGTCATTTGAGCGTTATAAAGACGGGGATTTCGATGCTACCGGAGTGGATTTTCCAATGGATCATATTTTGACCAATCTGAATAGCGCAACAACTCCTTATGATGTGGGTGGAAATTCTGCAGCGAACGGTTTGGTTTCCGTTTTCGGACGTTTCAATTACAAATTGATGGAAAAATATCTTTTTACGTTTACGGCACGTTATGACGGTTCTTCGAAGTTTGGTTCGCATAATAAATACGGTTTCTTTCCTTCCGGTGCTATTGCCTGGAAGATTGATCAGGAACCTTTTATGAAGGGTATTACAGAGGTGAATGAATTGAAATTCCGTGTCTCCATGGGGGTGACTGGGACGCAGAATATCGGGAATTATAATAATAAAGATTTATATGGGACGAATGATTTTATGGGGAAACCGGGAATCATTCCGACTACTTTGGGAAATGATGATTTGCGATGGGAACGTACCAAACAATTTGATGTAGCCCTGGATTATGCTTTTCTGGATTACCGGCTCAGCGGGAGTATCGGATGGTATTATAAGAACACGAATGATTTGTTGTGGTATATCGATTTCCCGACTTCATTACAACCTTTCAGCGGGATGTATAAAAATATTGGCCGGGTACAAAATAAGGGGTTTGAATGGCAGTTGGATGCTAAGATTTTCAGGGAAACGGATGTGAAATGGGATCTGAGTTTTAATTTGGGTGTCAACCGCAACAAAGTGAAATCTTTAGTCTCTGAGGGTTCGCAGGAATGGGCTGGTAAAGGAGTGATTCAGGGTAGTGGAACCGAAGTTTTGGCAGAGGGCCATCCGGTAGGGGCTGTTTTGGGTTATCAGACGGCAGGAATCTTTCAGTCCTGGGAACAAATCGAGGCTTATAATAGACGCGCTCAGGAAATGAGTGAAGGAACAGTAACGTATTATTATAGCAGTGAAACCAAGCCGGGACAGATTATTTACCGGGATGTGAATGGGGACGGACATATCAGTGTGAAGGACCGGGTGATTATTGCGAATCCGGAACCGAAGTTCCAAGGGGGCTTTTCCTCGAATGTTTCGTGGAGGGGGTTATCCCTTTATGCGATGTTTAATTATTCGGTGGGAGCTGAGCGGCTTTACAACAATACGCTGCAGAATATCTCCGGTTCCCTGAATAATCTGATTGATTATAATTTATATAACCGCTGGTCGGAAGAAAATCCTTCTTCCCTGCTGCCTGCGCTTTATGTGGATGATCCCGTTCCTGCAACCAATAATTTGATGGTGCACAAAGCATCGTATCTGAAATTGTCGCATTTACGTATTCAGTACAATTTACCTGTTCTGTGGGATGCCAGGTATTATAAGGGAGGACAGGTGTATTTTGCAGTTGCGAATGTGTTCACTATTACCCGCTATCCGGGGATTGATCCTGCTTCGGTAGGAAGTGCTACAGCGAATTATGGAGGTAACTATGATAGTGATATATAT
>ERZ780154.930-NODE-930-length-17534-cov-6.65479_pt1 | contig 17534 bp, 10 predicted proteins | sample MGYA00511568_ERZ780154 | MGnify/ENA primary metagenome ERZ780154 (study PRJEB29588, sample SAMEA2142525) | human gut metagenome | biome: human gut; feature: human-associated habitat; material: faeces | place: Denmark | collected 2008/2010 ...
TGGTCACGGTATTGTCCGCAAGCCAGCCTTTGAGTTCGGTTTTCATGATTTGTTAAGTTTAAAAGTGAATATTATTATTTGTTTTTCACGCAACGGACAGATTGTCCATTAGTCTTTGGATAGTGGCCCGTTCGGGATTCACCACCAGTAGTAAAATATAGTAGATAACCATATGTTGAACCATTAGCATCAAGGCACCAGTAAGCTCCTTCTGAACCGGCATTGCCTGGAGGAGTTGTCTTACTTCCTGTAGCGCCACCGTGAGATCCACCAAATGGTAAGAAAAGTCCTATTGTTGAGTTCATAAACCAAAATCCCTTATTACCTCCGCTGGTTACAACAGCTTTATTCGTACATCTGGATAACTTGTCCATTTCATCTTTTGAAGGGGTACGCCACCCCGTTCCGTAATCACTTTTAAGTTTTGGGCAAGGATCGGTATTATTGAGTGATGTATTTCCCGTATATGTACTTTTCCATGTGTAATAATATCCATATTCTGAATAAGTCCCCCACACATAACTAGCAGATCCGGTGCTTTTCAGATTCCCGTCTGCCCAGATCAGCTTGGCTAACGCTGTTTTATCGGCTGAGGAACAACCATTTGTAGTTAAATTGATACTTCCGGAGGGTACATTAATTCCGATGGTTTTCTTAAACTGTATTTTCATCGTATAGCTTTTTCCCTCTTTCAACTGTATGCTTTGGGTGGAGGTGATTTCCGTATTGTTGGGAACGGTCCGTCCGCTTATTGTCAGCGTATTGAAATGCACTGTAATGGTCCTTGCCCCTGCAAACGGAACCATGCGTATGGTTGTACTCAGAGTCGTCTTCGGACTGAATGCCGCCGTATTATTCGTGTTGGCGGCTACCACATTGGTCGAAGGACCGATCTTCCATGATGTGGAGTTTCCCCCTTGCTTTACATATACACCCGTGCAATTGGTGATCGTATTGCTTGGAAATCCGGTAGGACTGATGGTAATTGTCAGTTTGCACAACTTCTGATTGAAACTCACCGGAAGATTGTGGCTGAGGCTATTTACATTCGTTATATCTCCGGAATCGAAGGTCATGAAGTCCTTGCTCATGTCAGGGATAGACACTGTACTGCTGTTGTAGGCATACGTGGAAGGCATATCTCCCAAGTCGGCAGTGGTATTAAAGGAGTAGCCCACCACACGTATCGTTCCCGAGCGTGTCAGCAGTTTCCCTTGTTTGAGTACAGGAGTGCCCGTACCATTGGAGGCGTAATCGGCAACCGACTGGAAGACATAGTTATTTCCGGACTTCCGGAAAACAATCAGCCGGAAATAGACTCCCGCAGGCACTGTTGCACGGGTACTTACACGGGGTAGAGTATCTTCCGTCAATTCCATCGAGGCTATCCGGGGACCGTCATAGTCCGGTTGCTCTCCTGTGCGTGTAGGAGAGAAAGCTTTTACTCCCACCCATTCGGCGATCAGGGGAGAGTGGCTACGGGTCGAAGCGTCGTTAAAAGAGGAAGAATGATAGTCGTTGTCACCTGTCAGACTGATATGGATGGGGATTAACTCGTCGGCAGTATCCCCGCTGTCAGCAGACAGGGGAGTCATTCTGTCATCTTCGGCACATCCTGCTATCGAAAGGCAAAAACACAGCCATAAGGCTTTACCGAGACACTCTCGCATAATAAAAGTTCTATTCATATACTAAGATATTAAAGTGAATAATCGTATCAAAGACGCATTGCGGACCTATACATCTTCGTATGAGTCCGGAAAGGCTGTTTGATACCACTTTTATTATGCGTAAGTTTGTGTATTACAATCAGATATAACGGTCTTGAATACACAATTGTGTTTCAAAAAACGTACGTCTTTTGAAACACCATTTTTACTCTCCGCACTAAATGCAAGGAGGATAGATAAATGACTGATAATTAAAACGATGTAGAAAAATTTGCACAGATAAAAAAAGCGCCTTATCTTTGTTGCATCAGACGTACGTCTTTTGAAACATGATTCTTATAACATAAGATATTTATTATTAGAGAAGTGAACTTTTCTTTTGTTTGAGTTTTATACTTGCTTTTTGGACGGTTACTATCAGAGTATGTGTGGTTGCTAATATCGAAAGACTTGGTGTATCCAGGGTATGGCAATGCTTGCAAAGTTGGTTCATAATAGATTCCTGACGAGTTGTACTGACTATCTAATAGTAGGGGATTTCTTTTAGACTTCTCCCTCGATTGAGGTGTTCGGAATTTTTTGGAGAAATGATTAAAATATAAATAAGGCAACTGATTCGAAATGAATTAGTTGCCTTGTATTTTGTAATTTACGGAATATCTCCGAAAAAAATAGGCAGTAGGTTATCAGCACTGTTTCTGTCTTTGTTTTTTTACTCTTCTTTTATTTAAGGGGAAATATTATAGTTTAGGTCCTTTGACACAACGAGTTTGGTATGCCATTTTCTTTGGTGTGCTATTGACATCGGTTTTACCTTCTCCGGGAGATATATCCAATCTATAACAATCATTAGTATTAATTGATTCATCTGTAAAATATTGACCATACGTTCCAGGCCAGTCTTCTGCCGTTGTTCCCGAGTTATTATTACGCCAGCCACCTAACGGTAAAAAAATACCGGTTGTGGCATTTAGGAACCACACACCATTCACTCCATTAGAGACCTTTTTTACATTATTGCATCTTCCCAATCTTTCTAATTCATTGCGTGTAGGCAGCCGCCAACCACTACCATAAGTTGTGGGATTTAGTCTGGCACATGGATCGATGTTGTTTCCATTATAGTCTTTTTTCCATTGGTAATAGTAGCCATATTCTTTGTTGGTTGCCCATACATAATTGTTGCTTGCACCGGTACTTTTTAAATTGCCGTCGGCAAATACCAATTTTGATAACTTTTGCTTATCATCATTGGTACATGCTTTTTTCGGATTGCTCAGATTGATGCTACCTGCCGGAACATTTATTCCGGGACTTCTCTTAAACTGGATTTTCATTGTATAGCTCATTCCCTCTTTCAATTGGACACTCTGAGTTGAAGCAATATCGATATTATCCGCATTATTAGCAATTAGATTTCCTACTGTCAGCTTGTCGAAGTGTACTGTTATTGTCCGGGCACTTGCGAAAGGAACCATGCGTATCGTAGTAGTCTGGTTAGTGTTTGGGTTGAATGAAGCTGTGTTGCTGGTATTAGCAGCCACTGCCGAACTGCCAATTACCCACGAGGTTGAATTACCTCCCTGCTTTACATATACCCCTGTACACCCGCTGATGGTATTACTTGTGAAGCCTGTTACACTAATGCTTATTGTCAGTTTACACAGTTTCTGTTTGAATGTTACCGGAAGATTGTAATTAAGACTGTTCACATTGGCTATGTCTCCTGAATCATAAGTCATAAAGTCATTATTCATGTTGGGGATATCTATCTTGGTGGTATTATATGTATATGATGCGGGGATATCCCCCAATGCCGCAGTTGTATTGAATGAGTATCCGATGACCCGGATCGTTCCTGAGCGTGTGAGTAATTTTCCTTTCTTCAGTACAGGTGAAGAAGCACCATTTGAGGTATAGTCTGCAGCCGATTGGAACACATAGTTATTTCCTGACTTTCGGAACACGATCAGACGAAAGTAAACACCTGTAGACAGAGTGTTTGCACGGGTAGTTAGGGTGGAAGGAGTATTTTCTGTCAGTTCCATAGATGCGATTCTGGGGCCATTATATTCCGGAGATTCTTTTGTACGGGTACGGCTTAGAGTTTGTACTCCTGCCCATTCGGCAATCAGAGGAGCATTGTAACGAGGAGGCATGTCGTTTTCCGGAGTATAGGAATCGTACTCTCCATTTTCAGCCATACTGATTTTAATAGGGATTACAGTACCGGAATCATAACCTTTTTCCGGAAAAAATGGATACTTTTCTTCTTGCGTGCATCCGCTCAACCAAAGGCTGGATGCCGTCATTACTCCGATCCATAGGAGGTGTGTCCGCATAATCAAAAGTTTGTTCATTCTAAATTTATTTAATGAATAATCAGATCAAAATCTCTTGCCCGACTTATACATAAGGGTATAAGTCGGTAAAGACTGTTTGATACAACTTTTATTATGCGTAAGTTTGTGTATTCCAATCAGATATAACTGTCTTGAATACACAGGTGGTGTTTCAAAAGACGTTCGTCTTTTGAAACAGGATTCTTGCTCTCTGTACAAAATGCAAAGGGAATAGATAAATGACTGATAATTAAAACGATGCGAAAAGATTTGCACAAGTAAAAAAAGCATCTTATCTTTGTTGCATCAGACGAACGTCTTTTGAAACATCTTGTGACGATTAATATGCTTATTGCTAATCTGTTATAGATCATGATCTGGATTCTTCATTCTTTGCTATTTTGATTCTGTTTTTAATAAAAAAGGGGACAAAGTCCCCCTCGACTTTGCCCCTTCCCAATCTTTTCCCCGCAACTAATACGAAGAAAACCCACTAATTAAAATTTGTACCTTTGTGTGTCAGAAATTTCTTCCGGTGTCCCACCACAGGCGAGTGCCGCAGTTGTCGATTCCGCCCAATGCATTTACCAATTGGGTATATTGCTCGGGATTGGTCGTTTTGATACCTACGAAGAAGTTCAGTCGACGTGGTCCGAGGTTGGTATCTACCGTACCTTCACTTTGGTTGACCAATACAGGGAACAGTCTCGGATAGCCTGTACGACGTTGTTCTGCCCAAGCTTCTCCTCCTTCAGGGAACATGGCAAGCCATTTCTGTGTAATGATGCGTCCCAGCTTGTCTTCATTGCCGGCGGCATCGTCCCATTTGGGGGTCAGTGTGTTGACTGCTTTCACATTATTGGCTGCTTTGAAAGCGTCTACATAGTCGGATGGCTTTCTGTCACTCTCCAGATATGCTTCGGCACCGGCAGCACCCCATTGTGCAAATGATGCTTTTACGCCTTTTTCATAGCAATCCTTCACCGATTCGCTGCTCCAGCCTCGCAGAGCTGCTTCGGCACGCAGGAACCATACTTCGGCAGGAGTCATCAGTACGGCGTCTGTCTGTTGGGTAATGGTACTTTTTGAATGTCCGTTGTAGTTTTTATGACTAAAGCCTGTTCCTTGGCGGATACCTTTGTAAGTACCTTTATAGTCGATAAGGCTTGTTGCATCAGAGCCGGTTGCTTTATCAAAATACTTTTCCATGCGGGGATCTTCGTAACCCACTAATAGAGACTCCATGTTGGCGTTCATAAACACTTCGCCCCATGCTTTATTGATTTCTCCGAAAGGATTAGTATAACCTGAAGAGGTAGAAACGGCTACGACTTCATCATTGCCTTCCAGCAATCCTTCTTCATCCGTAAGTGCTTTTTGGGCTTCTGCCACAGCCAGCTTAGAGTCCGCCATGGCAATACGGACAGCCAGGCGCAGACGGAGAGAATTTGCGAACCGTATCCATTCGCTGAATGTGCGTTTTCCCTGCGGCATCAGGATATCGAATTTTGCAAAACTTTCAATGTCCGGATTGGCTTTCTGATATTCACGTATCTTGGCAATACCTGTATCCAGGTCATTGAAGAAAGCTTTGTATGCTTCTTGTTGCGTATCGGGTGTAGAACCCGTTTTTGATCCGAACTGAGTATAGACGATCGGTCCATACAGGTCGGATAAGCGGTGCATTAATTCCACTTTCAGTATCTTGGTAATACCGAAGAATCCTATATTGTCTTTTTCATTAATAGTCTCTGATTTCTGTACTTCCGGCATAATGTATCCATAGGTGTTATCCCATGTAGAACCGTTCCAGCCGTCCATCATGTAGTAAGTGCTGTTGTTCTTTCCTTCGTTGAAGGGATTGAAGTCATGCACATATCCCGAGAATAGATCTGCCCCCAGGTTTTGCATGGTCTGAAAAGGCCAGTTCTTGCCGCTTCCCCAGTCGTAGTTGAAGTAGATTCCTTGCTGAATGATTCCCAAAGGGATGCCATAATAATTGAAATCCTGTTTTTTACTATCATTATCGAATCCTGCTTCGTTGGTGTTGAACGACTCAAAAGAATCAGTACAAGCTGAAAATCCGATCAATCCTCCTAAGAGTATGCCTGCTATATATTTGATATTGTTTTTCATGATGAATCTCTTTTAGAATGTGAACTTAATATTGAAACCTAAGCTACGGGTAGTCGGCATGCCGAATACGTCAATACCCTGATTATCGTTACCTGTCGAAAGAACGGCATCCGGATCGAACGGAGCTTTCTTTGAGATGAAGAACAGGTTGCGGGCTACAAATGACAACTGGACATCTTTAAATGCACCGCCGGCTTTAGCCAACCAGCTTTGAGGGAGTGAGTAGCCCAAAGAGAGTTCGCGGAGGCGAATATTGGTAGCGTCGTACATATAGTACTCCGTACATCCGTCACGTCCACTGACTGCGGTGTAGAATTTTCTCGGCTTCACTTGTGTTCCGTCAATATTGATATATCCTGCATCTCGGGCTTTACCGCTGTTCAGGCTGACACCTCTTTGGTCGAGTTCGGCCTGAGTCTGTGAGAGTACATCGCCACCAAAACGTCCATCGATCAAGAAGTAGAGTGAGAAACCTTTGTAAGTGAATGTATTGCTCCATCCTAACATAAAGTCCGGATTACAGTTGCCTACTTTTTCTGTATTGCCGCCACCGATAACGTTCGGGATCTTGTCTCCGTCTTTATCTGTAGTAAATGCCACTCTGCCATTTTCGTCACGTTCGAATGCTTTACCGTAAATGTCACCGAATGAACCTCCTTCTACCAGACGCATGGAGTAAGAAGAAGAGAAGCTTTCGTCACCATAAACGAATGTCTTGAGATCCGGATGAAGCTTGATAATCTTGTTTTTGTTGGTGGAGAAGTTGAATTGGGTTTTCCAACGGAAAGCATCGTTCATTACCGGAGTAGCTCCAAGAGTGATTTCAACACCTTCGTTTTGTATATTACCGGCATTTACCATATAGTATTTATAGTCGGCACCTGCTGATGAAGGCAATGTGAATAACTGATTTTTGGTATTGGTGCGGTAATAAGTAATATCGAAATCGAGCCGGTAATTGAAGAATCTCCATTCGGTACCTATTTCATAAGAAGTACTCATTTCCGGTTTCAGATCGTTGAAGGGGGCTTTGGAGTAAGTCACGATGGCACCACCTGCTCCGATGATATCATTGCTGCCCGGGATCGTATTGCTGATGAACAATGGAAGGTCATTGCCAACTTTAGACCAAGAACCTCTGATCTTACCGAAAGAAATCCATTCGGGAAGTTTCACTGTATTGTTCAGTACCCATGACAGACCTACCGAGGGATAGAAGAAACTGCTGTGCTTGGTATAGGCCAGTGTCGACGACCAATCGTTACGTGCGGTAACATCCAGGTACAGACTCTCTTTCCAACCCAATTGAGCGGTTCCGAACAAAGACTGCAACACTCGCTTCTGATTCATTTGTTCGTCGATGTAGGCAGCCTGTGTCATTTTAATGTTGGCTACCGTAAATACATTCGGATAGTACAGGGAAGCTGTTTTAGAATCCAGTCTTAGGGAGTTTACGTTTGTACTGTTGATACTGCCGCCGATGGCTCCGTTCAATGAAAAGTCATTCCATTTTTTGTTTACCATAGCCATGACGTCGCCGTAATACAATGTTTCAGTATGATTCAAGTCGATGTAACGTCCGTTTTGCCCCGCTAAGGCAGGAGCGGTAGAAGCATACATGCGCTGTTGATACTGGTCGTGTGTGTAGTCGGCTGTACCGCGTGCCTGGATATTCAGCCAGTCGGTAATTTTTACGTTGGCTGTTAGTGAAGCGATCGCACGTGTGCGTTTATCATTACTGTTGATGCGGTTGGTGATCCAGTAGGGATTTTGTTCCATGTCCTGATAAGAAGTATACCAATTCTGTACGTTCATGTTACGGGCAGGATCGAAGACTTCGAAATTATTCTTGTATTCGGATAAATCTTCACCTCTCGGGAAACCGTAGAGACCTACCAACGGATTCATATAATAGCCACCGGAGGTGGGACGGTTTTTGATAGTTTGTGTCATCAGGTTCACGTTGGCATCCAGCTTCAGGTAATCATTAAAGAAGTTAGCCGTTTCGCGGAAGTTGAGGTTGTGTTTTTGCATCTTATTTTTCTCAACGATACCTTTGGCTGTAGTATTGGCATAAGAGAAGTAAGTTTGCATCTTTTCGCTGCCGTTCATAAAAGATACGGAGTTGATGGCTGTTACACCATTCTGAAAGAAATTATCGGCGTTATTATAATCTTTCAGTGTTTGATTCTTTCCCCAACTGTTTTTGGCTTCAGGGTCCATGGCGTAATTGTTCTGGAATTCGGGCAAACAAATGGCGTGGTCTACAGTCAGATTAGAAGAGAAAGTGATTTTTTGAATACCGGCTTTGCCTTTCTTTGTGGTAATTAAGATCACACCGTTGGCAGCCTGTGAGCCATAGAGAGCTGCTGCAGAGGCTCCTTTCAGGATACTCATACTTTCAATATCGTCCGGGTTTAAGTTTGAGATACCGTCACCGCCATCACGGTTACCTGCATCGGCTGTACCACCAATAGCTGTGGAAGCTTGTTCATTGCTACTGTTCAGCATCGGTACACCGTCGATAACATACAGAGGTTGGTTGTTTCCACTGATCGAACGGCTACCTCGAATGGAAACTTTGGCCGAACCACCCAGTCCGGATGAACTTTTAGTGATTTGTACACCTGCTGTTTTACCGGCAAGGGCATTAATCATATTCGGATCTTTGGCACGGGTCAATTCGTCACCGCCCACTTGTTGGGTTGAGTAAGTCAAGGAAGCTTCTTTCTTCTTGATACCCATGGCGGTTACCACTACCTGTTCCAGTGCCATGGCTTCCTCTTGCAGTTTAACGTTGAAACTCTGCCGTCCGTTCACCTGGATATTTTGTGGCTGATAACCGATATAGGTGATTGCAAGAGTGGCGTTACTGGGTACATTGAGGGTGAAATTGCCCTCCATATCGGTGATACAGCCATTGGTAGTACCTTTCTCGAGTACATTGGCACCTATGATGGGGTCACCATTCTGATCAGTAACAACTCCTTTTACGGTTACTCTGTCCTGTTGTGCAGTTATGGCATTATCATTGTTTCTGGTCAGAACAATGTTGTTACCTTCCATCACATATTTAATGTTGGTACCTTTGAATGCTTGGTCGAGAACTTCGGATACAGCTTTGTTATCGGCTTGCACGTTCACCTTGCGTCTGGTGTCTACGTTTTTTTTATTGTAGACGAACAGGTACTCTGTCTGAGATTCTATTTTTGATAGTAATTCGCTTACTTTCAGACTAGAACGCGGTATGCTTATTTTAGTGCTTTGAGAGTATCCATTCTCACTGTAAGCTTGGAATGCTACGAAAAAGAGAAGGAATAAAGTGATCTTCATGGCTAACAATATTTGTTTTGAAACAAAATTTTTTGGGCATAAATGCCTCGGCAAAGAAATTTTTCTCATATCTTTGTAACGTGTTAAGTTAATAAATTGATTAAGGTCGATTTTTGACTGTTTCGAATCGGAAAGTATGGGGGTACTTTCCGATTCTCTTTTTTTGAGAATAATGGACTTTCTTTTCTATTTTTTCATGCGTATCTGGTTTTAATGGTTCGTACTAATTTAAGGTTTATATTGAGCTCTTTCCTTATTTCTATTCAATGATGATGCTGTCTTTCTCTTCGTTGATACTATAGGTGAACTTATGATCTTTCTGAATAACTTTCAGGATATGTTCTATGCCATCCTGTTCTTTAAACTTACCGGTACAACGGTAGTTGAGTATGTTCAGGTTTCTCACGCTGATGTTCACATTATAATATTTTTCCAGTTTGTTGAGCAGGCTGTTAAAGGGTGCATCATCAAAACAGTATAATCCCTCTTTCCATCTCAGATATTCGTACGAAGGCAAAGTGGTCTTTTTATATTTTCCATTGTACGATCCGAAAAATTCGTCTTTTGTCAACCGGGTAATTACCTGATCACTCCCTATCGGATAGATGTCGACAATTCCCTCAATTAAAGTCGTTTCAAATTCGTTGCTGCCTTTGTAGGCGCAGACATTGAAATGGGTTCCTACCACTTTCACCCGATTAATCTCCGTATTGACGAAGAATGGTATTTTTTTATTCTTGGCTACTTCAAAATAGGCTTCTCCATCCAGCTCTACATTTCTTTCTTTACGACCGAAGTTGGATGCATAGGTTAAGGTCGATTTGGAGTTCAACCATACTTTGGTTCCATCCGCCAGTGTGATTTGTGCACGTTGTCCGGCAGGTACTGTTATGGTTTGTTGGCAGGCTGATTTTTCATACTGATAGTTCTTAAACAAGAATCCGAAACTGATGGCTACAATGACTACGGCGGCAATACGTGCACTCCACCTCAGCATAGGGATGATCCGGGCTTTTCTATCTTTCCGGTTCATCTGTTTTTCGTCTGTGAATAAGGCTATGTCATATAGCATGCGTTCTTTTTGAAATGCTTTCCGATTCTCGGGGGAGGCATCCACCCAATCCAGAATCAGCCTTTCTTCTTCTTCAGAAGTGGTTCCTTTAAAATACTTGTATAGCAGTTCCTGTTCCATAAAATGTTTTTAGTTTATGTATTGTCAGAGGCTTTATTTCCTCCTTCTGTATATATAACAGGATACCCTGGGACAACCCTAAAAGAAAATGAAGTTTTTTTTAAAAAAGTAGGGATATAAGATAATCTTTGAGTTCGAGACGCAACAGTTTCAATGTTTTGGTGATATGAAATTCTACACTTTTGATAGAAATGCCGAGTTGTTCGGCTATCTTCTTATTGGGAGTATTGTGATAACGGCTTAATATGAAAATGTGGCGGCTTTGTTCCGGTAGCTGTTCAAGTGTTTTATATACGATGCGTTGTATCTCAGTATCGAAAATAGTCGCAGGTTCGCATGCTTCCAAGGTGGAGATACGGAGATCGAGTTCACGTTGCTTATGTGTATTGATCGCCTCTTCAGCTTTCATACGCACTTGTTCGTGTTCAAGATAATTGAGTGATTTGTTTTTGATGATAGTAAGCAGCAATGCATGCAGGTTGGAATCTTTTTCCCATTTTTCGCGATTCTCCCACAGGCTGACCATTGCTTCCATCAGAATATCTTCGGCTGCGGCTTTATTTCGGGTGTATGAATAAGCAAACGACAGAAACTTCTTCTGGTTTTCTTGAAAGAACTGGCTGAATAAGTCCATGGTGTGAAGGCTGTTGTTGCTTGGCATGAATAGATTTTAAAGGTTAATTGGATTTTCTTATGACAAAGCAACATAAACTTTTCGTAATATCAAAATGAAAGAATGACTTTTATACTGATTGTCCATAAAAAAATAACCTGACTATTAATAATAGCCAGGTTATCACTCTGTCAGTAAAGAGTATTGTTATTTATTTCTTTTCCGGACGTGGCAATAAAACTTTTCTTGAAAGTTTGAATTTACCTGTCTTCGGGTCAATATCGATCAATTTCACTTCGATCTCGTCACCCTCTTTAATGCCGGCTTCTTCTACAGTCTCAAGACGTTTCCAGTCAATTTCAGAGATATGGAGTAAACCGTCTTTTCCCGGAAGGAATTCAACAAATGCACCGTAAGGCATGATAGAGCGAACTTTACCTTTGTATACCTCACCTACTTCGGGAACAGCAACGATACCTTTAATCAAGCGGATTGCGTCATCAATCGATTTCTTGTTAGTTCCTGAGATCTCGATGCGACCTACGTTGTCGATTTCTTCGATAGTGATTGTTGCACCTGTTTCTTCCTGCATTCCCTGAATGATTTTTCCGCCCGGGCCGATTACAGCACCGATGAATTCTTTCGGAATAGTCATTGTTTCGATACGAGGAGCGTGATCTTTCAGCTCAGTACGTGGTTCGGAAATTGTTTCTTCTATTTTACCGAGTATGTGCATACGTCCTTCTTTTGCCTGATTTAAGGCGCGTTCCAGGATTTCGTAAGACAGACCGTCTACCTTAATATCCATCTGGGTAGCTGTGATACCGTCTTTAGTACCTGTCACTTTGAAGTCCATATCGCCCAAGTGGTCTTCGTCTCCAAGGATGTCAGACAACACTGCATATTTTTCTTCACCTGCGTTTTTAATCAATCCCATAGCGATACCCGATACAGGTTTTTTAATTTTCACACCGGCATCCATCAGGGCCAAAGTTCCGGCACATACGGTAGCCATCGATGAAGAACCGTTTGATTCAAGGATATCTGAAACGACACGTACTACATAAGGATAGTCTTCCGGAATCATTCTTTTCAATGCTCTGTGAGCCAGATTTCCATGTCCGATTTCACGACGTCCTACACCACGTTGAGCCTTAGCCTCTCCTGTAGAGAAAGGAGGAAAGTTATAGTGTAATAGGAAGCGTTCTTTTCCGTGAGCGAGAACATCGTCGATGATTTTCTCATCCAGTTTAGTACCCAGAGTCACTGAAGTCAATGATTGAGTTTCACCACGAGTAAAGATAGCCGATCCGTGAGGTCCGGGCAGGTAGCCTACTTCGCACCAAATCGGGCGGATTTCAGTTGTTTTACGTCCGTCCAGACGCTTTCCTTCATCAAGAATACAACGGCGCATCGCTTCTTTCTCTACGTCATGATAATAACGATCGATCAGAGCACCTTTTTCTTCCAGTTCTTCTTCCGAGAACTGTGCTTTGAATTCGTCGCGGATTGCATCGAAAGCATCCTGGCGTTCATGTTTGTTTCTGTTGCCGGAAGCTGCGATAGCATATGATTTATCATAGCAGGCATCATGAACGGCTTTACGGAGTTCTTCGTCGTTTTCTTCGTGACAATATTCGCGTTTAACAGTCTTACCAACCATTTCAGTCAGTTCCATCTGTGCTTTGCAATGTACTTTGATGGCTTCGTGAGCTACTTTCATTGCTTCCAGTAGTTCGGCTTCCGACACTTCGCTCATTTCACCTTCTACCATCATGATGTTTTCATAAGTAGCGGCAACCATGATATCCATATCAGCTTGTTCAAGCTGATCGAAAGTCGGGTTGATAACGAATTTACCATCGATACGCGCAACACGTACTTCTGAAATTGGTCCGTTGAAAGGAATATCTGAAACAGCCAGTGCTGCGGAAGCAGCCAATCCGGCCAATGCATCAGGCATATCTACACCGTCTGCTGAGAAAAGGATGATGTTTACGTAAACTTCTGCGTGATAGTTATCGGGGAATAAAGGACGGAGAGCACGGTCTACTAAACGGCAAGTAAGGATCTCATAATCAGATGCTCTTCCTTCTCTTTTTGTAAAACCACCAGGAAAGCGGCCGAATGCTGCGAATTTTTCTTTATACTCTACCTGAAGCGGCATGAAATCTGTTCCGGGAACTGCATCTTTAGCGGCACAAACAGTAGCTAACAACATGGTGTTTCCCATGCGAAGCATCACAGAACCATCTGCCTGTTTTGCCAGCTTTCCCGTTTCGAGTGTGATGGTTCTGCCATCTCCCAACTCGATCGTCTTAACAATTGGGTTAATCATAAAAATTGTTTTATCTAATATCTTTCTTTCAAAATTCCCGCAAAGATATACATTTATTGCACTAATATCGTGAAAATGAGATAAAAAGTTAGCAGGAATTTGATTTTTTTCAATTTTGGAACGAAGAACGCGGCAAAATGCTTTGACTAATCTTGAAAAGAAGTATATTTGCAGCTTGAAAAATAACACGCATATTATGAAAAAAGTAACGTTAGTAGCTCTTGTGGCTCTTGCTTTAAGTTCTTGTAATTCTGACCCTAAATTTAATGTAAAGGGAGATGTTTCGGGAGCAGATGGAAAAATGCTTTATCTGGAAGCTTCCGGACTTGAAGGAATTGTGCCTTTGGATTCTATAAAATTGAAAGGAGACGGTTCATTCAGTTTTAAACAATTGCGTCCCGAATCTCCTGAGTTTTATCGTTTACGGGTTGAAGATAAAGTAATTAATTTCTCGGTTGACTCAACAGAAACTGTTAGCATTCAAGCACCTTATACAGATTTCTCTACTGCTTATACAGTGGAAGGATCGGAGAACTCTGCAAAAATTAAAGAGCTGACTCTGAAACAGGTTCGTCTGCAAAAAGATGTAGATGCGTTGGTAAAGGCTGCACAGGCTCATCAATTGGGTAACGATGTTTTTGAAGACAGCTTGGCCGTACTACTGAAAAATTATAAAGATGATGTGAAAATCAATTATATCTTTGCGGCACCCAATACTGCTTCTGCTTATTTTGCACTATTTCAGAAATTAAACAATTATATGATCTTTGATCCGTTGAATAATAAGGATGATATTAAATGTTTTGGTGCAGTGGCTACCAGTCTGAACAATACTTATCCGCACGCGGTGCGTTCAAAGAATCTATATAATATAGTGATAAAAGGTATGAAGAATACCCGTACTCCACAACAGAAGACCATTGAGATACCGGAAGAAAAAATTGCAGAAACCGGTGTGATTGATATTGCTTTGAGAGATATGAAAGGTAATATCCGTAAGCTGACTGACTTGAAAGGTAAAGTGGTTCTGCTTGATTTTACTGTTTATCAAAGTGCGGTGGCAGCTCCTCATAACTTGATGCTGCGTGATTTATACAATAAGTATGCAAGTCAGGGTTTGGAGATTTATCAGGTTTCATTGGATGCCGACGAGCATTTCTGGAAAACATCAGCTGATAATCTGCCTTGGGTATGCGTGCGCGATGAGAATGGAATTTACTCAACCAATGCAGCTTTGTATGGCGTACAGAACCTGCCGGCTTTCTTCCTGATCAACCGAAACAATGAACTGAGGGCCCGTGGGGAGACGGTGAAAGATCTGGAAGGTACTATCAAGTCTATGCTTTAAGTTGTTATAAATTAGAAGATTTCGTTTAAATATGTTACATAGCATTGCTTTTTGCTTGACACATGTCATTTAAAAGGTTATCTTTGCGAAGAAATAATTGAAAAGAGGGTTCCAGCATGACTCATGTTGGAATTCTTTTTTGTTTTATATGACCGTTAAAAATAAAAGGAGGAAAACATCATGGCTTATATGTCAGAAGAAGGTTACAAGAAATTGATGGCGGAACTTAAAGAACTGGAAACAGTGGAACGCCCCAAAATTTCTGCGGCTATAGCTGAGGCGCGCGATAAAGGTGATTTATCGGAGAACGCCGAATACGATGCTGCGAAGGAAGCTCAGGGTATGCTTGAAATGAAAATCAACAAACTCAAAGCTGTTATAGCAGATGCTAAGATTATTGATGAATCGAAACTGAAAACAGATTCAGTACAGATTCTGAATAAAGTAGAATTGAAGAATACCAAGAATGGTATGAAAATGACTTATACCATCGTTTCAGAAAGCGAGGCAAATCTGAAAGAAGGAAAGATTTCCGTTAGCACACCGATTGCTCAGGGATTACTTGGCAAAAAGGTAGGTGATGTTGCTGAGATCCAAGTTCCACAGGGTAAAATCAGTCTTGAAGTAGTAAACATTTCGTTTTAACATGAGGGCAGGTCCATATTCGGGCTTGCCCTATTTTATATATTAGGATTATGGCAACAATATTCAGTAGAATCATAGCGGGTGAAATTCCATGCTATAAGGTAGCTGAAAACGAAAAGTTTTTTGCTTTCCTTGATATCAATCCGTTGGTGAAGGGACATACTTTGGTTGTTCCTAAACAGGAAGTTGATTATATCTTTGATTTGAGTGATGAAGATCTGGCTGCAATGCACGTTTTTGCCAAAAAAATAGCCCGTGCTATTGAAAAAGCTTTTCCTTGTAAAAAAGTGGGTGAAGCAGTGATCGGACTTGAGGTTCCACATGCTCATATTCATTTGATTCCTATTCAAAAAGAATCGGATATGCTTTTCTCTAATCCAAAATTGAAACTGGCAGACGATGAGTTTGTTTCTATTGCCAAAGCTATTAGTTCTGCTTACGAAACAGCCAAATAAAATTCTTCCTTCATTAAATAATAGTAAAGGGGCTGAACGGCAACGTTCAGCCCCTTTTTCTTATTAACTTCGTGGCACTTATAAAGTTAACTTCGTAATTATAGGAAGTTAACTTCTTAGCTGTAATAAGTTAACTTCGTGTACTTAGGAAATTAACTTCGTACAGTACTAAATATAATCTTCTCCTAATTTCATTTGTGCGTCATTCACATACTTGCGTATGGCATGTTCTTCGTCCTTTTTGCAGATCAGTAATACATTATCTGATTCGGCAACCAAAAAACCTTCCAGACCTTCTATCACTGCAAGTTTACCTTTGGGTAATACAACGATATTGTCATTGCTGTTGTAAATCAATGAGTCGCATTTTAGAGTTACATTTCTTTGTTCATCTTTAGGTGATAAATCATATAATGATCCCCAGGTTCCAAGGTCTGACCATCCGAAGTCTCCTAAAGAGACATATACATTATCAGCCTTTTCCATAATTCCGAAGTCTATCGAAACGTTAGGGCATGCCGGGAAGTTTTCTTCGATAAAGTCTTTTTCTTCAGGTGTACCATAAATCTCTCTTCCGGGAGCCAGTTTAGATGCTAATTCCGGTAGAAGAGTTTCTCCTGCTTTAATGATTGTATTGACATTCCACATGAAGAGGCCTGAATTCCAATAGAACTCTCCACTTTCAACAAAAACCTTAGCAAGTTCCAGTTCCGGTTTTTCAGTAAATGTCTTTACTTTGTAGAAGTTGTCTCCTTCCTGCTCTGCTATTTGGATATATCCGTATCCGGTTTCCGGACGATTGGGCTTTATACCTAAAGTGAGAAGTTTATCAGATTTTGATACAAAGTCCAGTCCTTTCTCTATAGCGGCTAAAAATTCTCCCTCTTTTAAGATCAGATGATCGGAAGGGGCAACTACGATGTTGGCATTTGGATTTAAAGCACGTATATGATATGATGCCCATGCAATGCACGGAGCCGTATTTCTTCTTGCCGGTTCCAGCAAGATTTGTTTTGGATCTAATTCCGGAAGTTGTTCTTTTACCAAGTCTGCGTATATCGCATTGGTTACGATAAGTATGTTCTCCGTAGGAATAATTTTGTTGAATCGGTCGAAAGTCTGTTGCAACAGTGAACGACCTGTTCCAAAGAAATCCAGAAACTGTTTAGGCATTGTCTTGCGGCTAAACGGCCAGAAACGACTGCCGATACCTCCGCCCATAATGACACAATAATTATCTTTGCTTGTCATGATATTGACTGTTTTAAATGTTTCTGCTAAAATACGGTTTATTCTCTGAAAATAGAAGTGTTTATGCGATCTTTTATTCTTTTTTTCTCCTTTTTTTTATAAAACTCTTGCAAGTTCAAAAAAAAGCCGTATCTTTGCACCGCATTTGAAACCAATGCCCAGATGGCGGAATCGGTAGACGCGCTGGTCTCAAACACCAGTGGATTCACTT
>ERZ780154.934-NODE-934-length-17470-cov-1.94074_pt1 | contig 17470 bp, 10 predicted proteins | sample MGYA00511568_ERZ780154 | MGnify/ENA primary metagenome ERZ780154 (study PRJEB29588, sample SAMEA2142525) | human gut metagenome | biome: human gut; feature: human-associated habitat; material: faeces | place: Denmark | collected 2008/2010 ...
TCTCAGATTTACGATCTTAGATTTACAGTTGATCTGAATCCGGTAAGATCACAGCCATGCTGAAACCCAAAATGTTTCATTTCTATTTTACATTTCGTTTAAAAATAGTTTGCCTTCAAATGAAGACCGGTTGTTTCTTCCAAGCCAAAAAGCAGGTTCATATTCTGAACCGCCTGGCCGGAAGCACCTTTCAGCAGGTTGTCAATAACCGAAGTTATCAGCATTTGTTCTCCCTGCTTACAGATATTTATGTAGCAATAGTTAGTGTTCACCACTTGTTTTAAATACAAAGGTTCATCGCTGATACAAACAAAAGGATGGGCATTATAATAAGCTTTATACAAAGCAGTAATACCTTCCAATGTTATGTCAGTACGAATCACAGTATTAATCAGAATACCCCGGGAATGACACCCTCTTACAGGCACAAAAGCCAGATCATAAGGTGTCTTTGCCCCCGCTCTCATTAACGTTTCATTGATTTCTCCAAGGTGCTGGTGTGTAAAAACTTTATAATTTGACAGATTATTATTCCGGTTACTGAAATGTGTATCTCCAGTCGGTTTCTGTCCGGCACCAGTAGAACCGGTTATCCCAAATACAGCGATCTCCTCAGGTAAACGATTGATAGAAGCTAAAGGGATTAATCCCAATTCAATGGCTGTTGCAAAACAACCCGGATTAGCAACATACTGACTCTTTGTTATCGTCTCCCGGGACAATTCCGGTAAACCATATATAAAACCACCAGCATCCTTTTCTAAACGGAAATCATTCCCTAAATCAATAATCTTCACCCATGAAGGGATCTGATGTGCATTCAGGAATTCTGCAGATACACCATGCCCCATACACAGGAACAATACGTCTATATCTTCAAAATTAATATCCGAAAAAACCAGAGAAGAATATAACAAATCACGGTGTACCTTATAAACCGCCTGGCCTTTGTGAGATTCACTCTGTATATATTTCAATTCCGCTTCAGGATGATTAATCAAAATCCGGATCAATTCTCCGGCAGTATAACCGGCAGCCCCGGCAATTCCAACCCTCATTTCATTTTAGAGTTTAAATTTACAATTCATTTACTGCGTTATAAATCCGTAATGGCATTGATAATATTTTAGTAAAGCCTTTCACGTCATCAGCAGTCCAGGCATTATTCATCTCACCATATTCAGCAAATCCTGAATTCATTAAATCGTGCGATGACTCAATACCGATCAAATCAAAATGATAAGGCCGTAACTGTATAAACACCTTTCCGCTAACATAGCGTTGGCTGTTGTCCAGGAATTTTTCAATATCACGCATCACAGGCTCGGAATACATCGCTTCATGTAAGAACATTCCGTACCAGTTTCCTAATTGTTCTTTCCAATATTGTTGCCACTTGGTCAAAGTATGTTTTTCGAGTAGTTCATGGGCTTTAATAATCAACATTGGAGCGGCAGCTTCAAATCCGACCCTCCCCTTTATACCCACAATCGTATCCCCGACATGCGTATCCCGGCCAATAGCCCAAGCACTTCCTATCGTTTCGATCTTATTAATAGCCTTTACACCTGCTAATTTCTCTCCATTGACAGCGGTAATTTCCCCCTTTTCAAATTCCAGCACTAAAGTTTCCGTACCTTCTTTTTTCAATTGAGAGGGGTAAGCTTCTTCCGGCAGATTGGTATGAGAGTGCAGTGTTTCTTTTCCACCGACAGAAGTTCCCCAAATACCTTTATTAATAGAATACTCCATTTTTTTCCAATCAGACTGCACTCCATGAGCCTTTAAATAGGCAATTTCTGTCTCCCGGGATAATTTTAAATCCCGGGTAGGGGTAATAATTTTAATATCGGGAGCAAAAACGGTAAAACAAAGGTCAAAACGCACCTGATCATTGCCAGCCCCTGTACTTCCATGTGCAATATATTGTGCTCCCACCTCTTTGGCATATTTTACAATTGCCAAAGCCTGAAACGTACGCTCTGAACTCACTGAAACCGGATAAGTTTTATTCCGCAACACATTTCCAAACACCATATACCGGATACATTTCTCATAATACTCCCCGGTCACATCCAGGTTCACATGCTTTTTTGCTCCTAATGCATATGCCTTTTCTTCCACTGCTTTCAGTTCAGCTTCGCTAAACCCGCCAGTATTGGCTAAGGCAGTATAAACTTCTAATCCCATTTCTTCACTCAGGTACTTCACACAATACGAAGTATCCAAACCACCACTATATGCTAATACAACTTTTTCCATTCTCTGATTTTAATTGTAAATTATCCTCTAACCGGTTCACTGATTCAACATCAGTCTCCTCTAATCAGAAGCCCTGAATTATGTTTTAAATTACTTTTTTCAACAATTTCACAATCCCATGGCTTTGTTTCTTTTCCGCCTCCTTCCTTTCAGCTTCTTTTTTTGCAATAGCTTCCGGATCATACACCATTCCGGTACACAAACATTTCGTCATATTCGTCCGTAATAAAATATCGTAATTCACACATGACTTACATCCTGCCCAAAACTGTTCATCATCCGTCAGTTTAGCAAAAGTCACAGGAACATATCCCAATTCGGTATTAATCCGCATCACTTGCTCACCTGTAGTTAATCCGAATAATTTTGCATGCGGAAATTTCTGACGTGACAAATCAAAAGCTGCTTTCTTGATTCGTTTTGCAACACCCATTCCTCGGTAAGAAGGTTTTACAATCAATCCGGAGTTGGCTACAAATTTTTCATGCCCCCACGACTCGATATAGCAAAATCCCACAAATTCCTCACGATTCAGGGCTATAATAGCTTTTCCCTGCTTAATCTTGTCGGCGATATATTCGTCGGTTCTCCGTGCAATACCCGTTCCCCGGGCTTTTGCTGCTTCATCAATAGTGTCATTAATAATGGTTACATACTTTAAATGCTCCTGTGAAGCAACCATAACATCTATTTTCATCTTACCTAAGGATTAAAAGTAGTTTATTTTTATTTGTTTTCTCTGTCACATAGAATGACACTGCAAATATATGCATATTTATTTACACAAAACAAATAAATATGCATATATTTTCATATAACACCCTATATTTTGCCTAAAAAATGATATTTCAAGACCTACAAACGATTGCATATTTATTCGGAGCCAAAAATATTTATGCAAAAAGAAGATACTCCCAAAAACATTTGTAACTTGCTCCTATCATTTAAACCATAAAATTTGCCTGATGAAAAATTTAGTTAATCTGAGCATATTGCTTTTAACCGTAAGCACTCTTATTTCCTGCCATAAAAATGATGTAGACCCGGACGACGATTCGGATCTCACGTTAGAACAGCGTATGAATAAATTCATCGCTAAAGAAATGCAAGACATTTATCTGTGGTCCGACCAGATAAAAAACCCCAACACCATCTCTATCAATCAAAAGCCAGCAGATTTTTTAAAGGCAATAAAGTACACAGAAGACAATTGGTCTTACCTGGAAGAAAATGATGCGACCACTAAAACTTCAGCAGAAGGCTCAGCTACTGGTTTCGGATATAAAATCATATTTTATAAAATTTCTGCTAATACGGTTATCGGGATGATTCAATATGTATATCCCAATACCCCCGCAGCAAAAGCCGGACTAAAACGAGGTGACATGATTGTCAGGTGTAATGACAACTGGCTGGATGAAAGCAATTATCTACAAGTTGTAACGGATAAGGCTGTCAGTTTGCAAACTGGCTTCCTAACCGAAACCCAGCTGATCGCTTCCAATAAATCATATGAATTGGAAATTGCAAAATTTAATCCTGATCCCATATTGTTGGATACCGTATTACAAATAGAAAACAAAAAGATAGGGTATTTGGTTTACACTTCTTTTATTGATAATCAAACTACAAGCCTATCAGACTTAAACAATGCTATCGGCAGAATCAAGGAAGCTCAGGTCGATGAGTTTATTTTAGATTTACGTTACAATACAGGAGGTATGCTTACTGCCGCCAAACAGCTCGGTAGTTTGCTGGCACCAGCAGATGCAGTAGGCCGAAGCGCCCTGTTTATCCATAAACAATGGAACGAGACTTACCAACAAAAGTTCCAAGGTATAAAGGACGCTTTGGAAATACATTTCGATCCGGGAGTTCTGACCAACAATCTGGACTTACGTAAAATATATATACTTACAGGTAAAAACACAGCTTCTGCCTCTGAAGTGATTATCTCAGGCCTGCAGGCTTATTTGTCAGAAGTTATCCTGATCGGTGAAAAAACGGTTGGAAAATATGCAGGCATGTCTAAACTTTCTTCACCTAAAGAACTGGAAAAATGGGTTTTATGGCCGGTTACTTTCACCTACACCAATCTTAACGGCGAAAGTGTAAAAGGAGGCATAGAACCCCATTTCACTGAAATTGAATATTCCAATTACCTTCCTCCTTTCGGAAACAGTGAAGATCCTTTATTAAAAAAAGCGATTGAATTAATCACAGGCAAAACGGCAACAGTTACCTTACAATCAAAAAGTAAAGCCTTTTCACCGACAAATTGGCAACCCATCAAAACAACAGAAAAATACCTGTTAATCGATTAGGCAAATATTTACAATTCTTAAAAATAAAATAATTTTAACTTATAATTTGTTACGCAAACGTTCTAAATTCAAAAAAAATTTATAGTTTTGTCACACGATAATTTATAATAGTCGATATGGAAGGAAAAAATATATTGAACCCCAACCCTTTAGTAAAATTCTTAGACAAACCACAAAAAGAATTTACAAAAGCTGATATCATCCGCTATATCATTAAAAATGAGATAGAAATGATTAATCTCCGTTACGTTGGAGCAGATGGACGTCTGAAAACTTTAAATTTCATAATCAACAGTCTGGAACACTTGGACAGCATCCTTACCTATGGGGAACGTGTTGATGGTTCGAGTTTATTTCCATATATTCAAGCAGGATCCAGCGACTTATACGTCATCCCGCGTTACCGGACAGCTTTTTTAAATCCTTTCAGTGAAATTCCTGCTATAGATATTCTTTGCAGTTATTACACCAAAGATGGTAAACCTTTGGAGAGTGCACCGGAATATACTTTGCGCAAAGCTCACGAAGAATTTAAAAAGGTTACCGGAATGGAATTTCAGGCCATGGGTGAACTGGAGTATTACGTAATCAGTGAAAAAGAGGATATTTTCGAAACTCCTGACCAAAAAGGATACCATGAATCAGTTCCTTTTTGTAAGTGGGCCAACCTACGGACAGAAGCCATGCGGGCCATTGCACAAACCGGCGGACAGATTAAATACGGACACTCTGAAGTAGGAAACTTTACTATTGGCAATTTATCATACGAACAAAACGAAATAGAGTTTCTCCCTGTAGATATTGAAGAAGCAGCTGACCAATTAGTGATCGCGAAATGGATCATGCGAACACTGGCCTACCAATATGGCGTGGATCTAACTTTCGCACCCAAAATCACCACTGGAAAAGCAGGAAGTGGCCTGCATATTCACACCCGTCTGGTTAAAGACGGTAAAAATATGTATATCACGGAAGGAAAATTGACAGATACAGCCAAAAAGGCCATTGCCGGAATCCTTAAAGTAGCCCCTTCATTAACAGCCTTTGGTAATACTAACCCAACTTCATATTTTCGTCTGGTTCCTCATCAGGAAGCTCCCACAAACATCTGTTGGGGTGACCGTAATCGTTCTGTATTGGTGAGAGTGCCTCTGGGCTGGACACAAGGGGCCAATGAGATGATCGCTGATGCCAACCCGCTGGAAAAAACCGGACATGCTGACCTGAGCATTAAACAAACTGTAGAATTCCGTTGCCCGGATGGATCTGCCGATCTATATTTATTGCTGGCAGGCTTGGCAGTTGCAGCCCGACACGGTTTCGAAATGGCTGATGCCGTCAAATATGCTGACGAAAGATATGTAAATGTCAATATTTTCGATGACGCCCACAAAGACATAACCGAAAAATTAAGCCATCTACCGACTTCTTGTGCAGAATCAGCCGACTGTCTACAACAGCAACGGAGCATCTACGAAGCACACCAGGTATTTTCTCCCGGCCTGATTGATGGACTGATCAGAAAACTGGCCTCCTACAATGATCGTAGCTTACGTCAGGAAATCGACCATGATCCAGAACAAATACAACGGCTGGTAGAAACGTACATTAATGCCGGATAATGCATAATCAATTACTACTATACTATACCACAAACTTGCGAAACTGCCCTCCGGGGCAGTTTTTTTATTTCCCGCCTATCTCTTACCATAATTTATGTATTCAATCCAAACCTCAATCCCCCTCAACCCGTTAAACTCTAAGGGATAAATTTTAAAAGAATGTCAAAACACATTATTATCAGCATTTTATTAGGCTTAACCTTCATTGGACAAGCACAAAACGTAATAACCGTAAAAGGTTCCGGATATATTCTGACACAACAACGGAAAACAGCTTTTTTTCACAGTATTGAAGTTTCGCAAAACATCTCAGTATACATTGTCCCTGGAGAATTCCAACCAATTACAGTAGAGGCAGACAATAACTTATTTCCATACATCAAAACCATCGTCCGAAACCAAATACTTAAAATATATATCCCTGACACAGTCAACATTGCCAAATTCAATGACATGAACATACTCATCAGTATGCCTACCATCCAAGTACTGCAAGCTTATCAGAATTCCTTAATAGATGCTTCTCCACAAGAATGGAATGTAAAAAATATACAATTAAAAGCCAGTTCGGGTAGCCGAATAAAACTAGCGGCTCATACTTCTCATATAGAAATTAATGCAAAAACATCCGCTATAATCGAATTAAAGGGTAAAGCAGCCTGTCTCCAAGCCCAACTTAAAAGCGCCGCCCGCTTATATGCCCGAGATTTTGAAATTGAAAAAGCCATCCTGGAATTAGCCACGCGGGCAAGAGCTGAAATAAAAGTAAATGAAGAATTAGAATATAATTTATATGGTAATGCGATGCTAATTTACCGGGGTAATCCAACTGTATCAAATCCACAAATCAATTCAGGTAGTAAAGTTATCCACAACCGATAAATAACATCCTCTGTAATGCAAAATATACTCCTATTTACATAATTGGAGTTTGATAGTTTAGTATCATCAAATGTGTATTTTGTTTAAAAATTCCTGACTTTACAAAAGTGGTCGGTAAATCTTTTGACATTTTGTTAAAGTTAGTATATGTTTGCAAAATAAATACGTAGTAGTATGATAAAAACAATCTGTGTGCTAGCGCTAATGGGAGTAGTTGCGTCCTGCACTTTAGTAAACAATCAGTATACAAGCCAATTACAGGAATTGGATTCTCAGTTGGATAGCCAGCCTCAAATGGTATGGGACAGTTTAAAAAACATGAATCCAGAAGAGTTCTCCGAATCCCAAAAGGCATATTATTACCTTTTGAGCGTTTCAGCAACTGATAAAAATTTGGTTTATTTAGAAAATGATTCAACATTAAGAGTCGCTTTAGAGTATTTTCAGGACCATAAGGATTATTATAATCTCGCCAGAAGCCAATATTATTTGGGAAAATATATCTACAATAAGCAGAAACATAAAGAAGCTTATGAATTATTCAAAGAGGCAGAATCAAATCTTAACCACTGTAAATCAAATGATTTACACTTATATGGGCTAATTTATTATCAACTTGCCAGAAGTCAAGCAAAACAAGGTTTTTTAAAAGAATCAGAAATTTTAAGTCAACAAGCTTATGATATTTTTACTCAAATTGGTGATACTGTTTCAGCAGCATATGCTTTAAAAACTAAGGGTATTGCCCAGATAGACAACAAAAATTTTAATGAAGCTAAGAATAATCTTTTCAAAAGCTTGGAAATCATATCCAACATTAAAGATCAGTCTAATAAATTTTACGAAGCTAAAAGAAGTATATTATTTAGTATAAGCCTATTCTACAAACAAATAGATAGCTTATCACAATCTTTAAAATATGGAAAAGAATGCCTATCACTTTTCCAAAAGGAAAAGAAAGAAATTCCTTCACAACATTATTGTAACGTACTATTTACATTCTATAGACAACAAAAATTTGATAGTACTAGGGTATATTGCAATAGTATGATTAGATCAGCACAACAAAATAATAATACAGTAAATCTAATAAATGGATATAGAATTTTATCTATTCTAGAAGAAAAATCAGGAAACTATAAAGAAGCATGTCAATTAAAAAATATATCGAATCGATTAAAAGATAGTCTTAATAATGTAAGAAATAAAATCAACTTGTTGGAAGTAGAAAAAAGATACAATAATGCAGAAAGTCAAAGGTTAATTTTAAAAGCAGAAAATGAAGCATTAAAAGCCTATATTACTATACCTTTTATTATACTTTGCTTTATCATCATAGGGTTACTTATTTACAACCGTCATAAAAAACTTAAAATAAAATACGATCGATTATCTGAAATGATAAAACACACAGAATGGGGATTTATGGTTACTAAAGAATTCATCACTGAAAATCACATTGCTTACGACGAATTAGAAAGAATGCTTAACCGAGAAAAGGGTCTTAATAATATCAATTCGGATCTTTACAATAAGTTTCACGAAGCCCTGATCCAACAAAAGGCAAACTATTCGGGCCGATTGTTCGACCGTTTGACAGACTTTGACGGAAATTTCGGGAAAAAATTCCAGCAACTATTTCCTGAATTCAGTATTGATGAATTATTAATGGCTTCGATGATTCATCACCAGTGGAAAATCACAGATATGACCACCATCTTTCATACCAGTATAGATGCCATCCGAAAAAGAAAGAACCGATTGTCTCATAAAATTTCTGCCAAACTGAAAAAAGAAATTGACCTGGATGAATACCTTACTAATCTCTAAAAATTGAATAGGAGGTAAAAAAAGTTCCCATTTTTATCCCTTTTTTACCTCCTAAAAATAATTGTCCACCCCTATAATCTTAATTATCCTTATAATTATCAATTATTTAATAAAGTTCATTTTTTTCATTTGTCCCCACAACTGTCCAAACAAAAAACGCATGAAAAACCATTATTCAGTATAATTTTGCTTCATCGTTTAACACAAAAACAACAGAAGCATGAAAGCAAAATTATTAATGTTAATGATGGCTATCGGAATGTTATTAAGTACTCCTATGTTGTCATACGCACAAGGTTTCACTGATGAAGATCTGGAATTCCAAGGCGGAGATTATACAGGTGACGAATTTGGTCCGGTATCTTTAGATCCTATAGTAGTAAAAGGAAATGTATCTTTTATCAATCAGGAAATTACGCTGAACTTTTTAGAAGATATGGGAACTATTACCATCTGGATCATAGATGAAAATGGAAATCTTTATCTGAGTAAAGAAGTAAATACAACTGAAGAAGTAACGACAAAGATAGACATAAAAGCTTTGCCGGCGCAAAAATACACCATTGTTTGCTTTACACCTATGGGACAACAAGGTGCATATTTTGAGCTTCGTAAATGAACATAAATTAAACTAAACTAAAACCACTACGTAGTCGGTATGACACTCCCAAGTCACATGCCGACCCTTAAAAAAAAGATTTTTTCTTTTTCTGGAGAACATAATTTAGTTTTACAAAGTAATTCTCACCAAGCTTTTTTCTCTTTGTAACTATTATGTCTCTCCAGTTTTTTTATTTATACGTCTTTTCTTCTGATTTTGTTAGCTACAATATTAACTTTGTAGCAAAACAAAAAATTTATATCATGAAAAATATCTTATTTATCCTAATTTGTTTTCTATTACCTTATGGTGGCCGGGCAGAGGAAGCGCGTTTGCTTCGCTTTCCCCACATCAACGGTAACCAAATTGTTTTCTCGTATGCCGGAGATCTCTATACGGCAACACTTCATGGAGGAAATGCCCGTAAACTAACCTCTCACATCGGTTATGAAATGTTCCCACGGATTTCTCCGGATGGGAAATACATTGCTTTTACAGGGCAATATGACGGTAACACCGAAGTTTTTGTCATTCCCTCACAAGGAGGAGAACCCAAACGTTTAACCTATACAGCTACCCTTAACCGGGATGACCTGGGTGACCGTATGGGCCCCAATAATATTGTCATTGGCTGGACTCCCGATAGCAAGAATATTTTGTTCCGTACCCGCCAATATACTTTCAACGATTTTACCGGCCAATTAATGATTGTGCCCGCCAACGGAGGCGAAGCGACTGAAATTCCGTTGAAAAACGGAGGATTCGCATCTTTTTCTCCGGATGGAAAAAAATTAGCCTACAATTATGTTTTCCGTGAATTCCGGACCTGGAAAAGATATCAGGGAGGAATGGCCGATGATATCCGGATCTTCGACTTTACCACCAAACAATCCCAGAAAATTACAGACCATATCCGTCAGGATATTATCCCCATGTGGTCTTCCGACGGTAAAAAAATCTATTTCATTTCTGACCGGGACAACGTTATGAATCTATATGTTTACGATCTATCAGATAAAACTACCCGTCAACTAACTTCCTACAAAGACTATGATATCAAATTTCCGGCCATTGGAGGAGACCAGATCGTGTATGAGTATGGAGGATATATTTATCGTTTTGATACAAAAAGCGAACAAGCAAGTAAAATTCCGGTGGAAATTGAAAACGACCAAACTTGGTCTCGTCCTGAATGGAAAAATGTCAGTGACCAAATCAATGCTATCGCGATTGCCCCTCAGGGAGAAAGAATGCTGGTTTCTGCCCGTGGAGATATTTTCTCACTACCAGCAAAAGAAGGAATTACCTATAATCTGACTAATTCTTCTAATGCCAATGACCGGCTTCCTGCCTGGTCTCCAGATGGGAAATGGATTGCCTATGTTTCCGACAAAAGTGGCGAATTCAATATCTGGTTACGTAATGCTTACAACGGAGAAGAACAGATGCTGACGAAAGACTTGAAAACCTATATTTTCCGATTTTCCTGGTCTCCCGACTCCCGTTTTATCTTGTGGAGCGAGAAAAAAAATACCCTAAACCTCACTGATATTTCCAATGGAAAAACTGAAACTATTGCTAGTTCAGGTCTCAGTCCCATTAATTCTTTCAACTGGTCACAGGATAGTCGTTATATCACTTACATTCAACCGGAAAAAGAAATGGACAACATCATGATCTATGACCGGAATACTGGTGAAAAACATCAAATTACTGACGGCTGGTACAATGTTAGTTCTCCCAATTTCAGCAAAGACGGGAAATATCTGGTTTTTGTTTCCGCCCGCTCCTTCCGTCCGACCTATAGTAATACGGAATGGAATCATGTATATAATAACATGCAAAAAATATACATTTTACCCCTGACTCAAGATGCTGCCATTCCATTTGCCCCTGAAAACGACAACATCCAGCCAGTACAGGAAAACAATACCCCTAAAAATAAAAAAGCAAACTCCGGGAAAACTAAAAATACCTCTAACAGTTCGAACGAATATGATTACAATAACATCAACAACCGTATCATCGAACTTCCTGTAGCAGCCTCAAATTATTATGGAGTAGATATGATCGGTGACAATGTCTACTACAATCGGGGAACAACCACGATCTATAATTTAAAAAACAAAAAAGAAACGAATCTGGGGGTTAGGATCAGCTTTGGTCCCGCTTACCTAAAGGCCATAGCATCTTCCGGAAACCGCATTCAGATCATAGACATTCCCACATCACCGGTAAACATCAGTAATCCAGTATCCCTGTCCGGGGTAAAAAAACAAATCGATTACCATCAGGAATGGATGCAAATTTACAACGAAAGTTGGCGTCAAATGCGTGATTTTTTCTATGCAAAAAATATGCATGGAGTAGACTGGAACAGCGTTTATGAGAAATACAAAGTACTGGTTCCATATGTAAATCATCGTACAGACCTGACTTACATCATAGGTGAAATGATTGGTGAATTGAACGTTGGGCATGCTTATTCCGCCAACGGAGAACATCCGAAGCCCGCCAGAATTCCCATGGGATTACTAGGAGCCCGATTTACAAAAGATACTTCCGGTTATTTCAAAGTGACCAAAATTATCGAAGGAGCCAACTGGAATAATGCCACCCGTTCACCGCTCACAATGCCGGGAGTAAATGTAAAAGAAGGAGATTATATCTTATCCATTAACGGAAAATCATTACAAGAAGTAGATCATATCTTTAGTGAATTAATCGGTCAAAACGGTACAACTGTAGAATTGGAAGTCAATACTATCCCTAACTTTAAGGGGGCAAGAAAAGTACTAGTAACCCCGATTGCTGACGAATCCCAGCTTTATTACTATAATTGGGTACAAAACAACATCCGTAAAGTCAGTGAAGCCACCAATGGAGAAGTAGGATATATTCATATTCCGGATATGGGGGTGGATGGTTTGAATGAATTTGTAAAACACTATTATCCCCAATTAGGAAAAAAAGCCCTGATCATTGATGATCGTGGGAACGGAGGTGGGAACGTATCTCCTATGATCACTGAACGTTTAATGCGGACTCCTCATTTCTTTACCATGCACACTAACCAAACGGAAGGATCAGTTAGTCCGGTAGGAACTTTCCTGGGTCCAAAAGTATTATTAGTGAATGAATACTCTGCATCCGATGGCGATTTATTCCCTTACCGATTTAAATACAATAAATTGGGAACAGTCATCGGACATCGCACCTGGGGTGGTGTAGTCGGATACAGCGGTACCGTTCCGGTAGTTGACGGAGGTTCGATCGTAACTCCTTCCTATGCACCCTTTGCAGCAGACGGAAGTGGCTTTATCATCGAGGGACATGGAGTTGATCCGGATATCCTGATCGAGAATGATCCGTATTTAGAATTCCAGGGAGAAGACCAGCAATTGAATAAAGCAATTGAAGTCATACTTGAAAAACTGAAGACTGAAGGCAAAGAAGCTCCGAAAATTCCTGTTTTCCCCGTAAAATAATAAGAACCCAAATAAATAGTCCCTAAAGTTCTGATTTTAGGGACTATTTATTTACCTATATTATTCTAATTTTCCAATAGCTTTCAGATAAGCTGATGCGCTCAAATGTAAGGCTGCTTTTGCATCTATCCACTGACTCCAGGCTTCTTGCCATTGTGCCTGTGCTTCCAGTAAAGCAGTCAGATTTTCCATACCTACCTGAAACTGATCCTGACTGATTTTCAAATTTTCTTCTGCTTCTTTCAGAGCATTACGCGCCATGGTGACCCGTGTTTGTGCATCCTGCAAACTAAAACGGGCAGACGCAATTTCCAATTCCATCAAGTCCGCTGATTTTTCCAGATTTAACTGGCTGATTTCTTCCTCCATCCGGGCTGAACGAACCTTATTCCGACCTTCTCCCCAATGAAAAACAGGTATCTTCAAAGCCGCCATAGCTGTAAAAGTAGCACTGGCTTCATCATCCCCATTCAGTTTTAATCCTCCCCCATAACCATAGCCGGCAGTCACTCCCAATTGCGGTAAAAAATCTGAACGGTTCAAAGCAACCTGTTTTTCTTTGAGGTTCACTTCCTGAAGCAACATATTATAATCCGGACGTTGGGTAACAGCACTATCCAAAGTCCAAATCCGGGAATCAACTTCCTCGGTCAGGGAATCGTTTAAACGGACATCGGTCTGCAAATCCAAACCAATCAGGCGACACAGGTTCATTCCTGCCAAAACCTGTCCATTCCGGGCTTTCTGCACCATTAATTCAGCTTCATTATATCGAACCTGTGCTTTCAGCACCTCGTTTGCCATAGACAACCCCACCGTCTGAGCATCTTTCAAATTTTTCACCAATTCCTTCACTACCCCCCGGTATTTTTCAGCAGCAATCACCTGTTCCCTGACCCGCATCAGTTGCCAATATGCTTGTTCCGTTTCCAATAACACCTCTGAACGTGTCAGTTTGATATTTGCGTCAGCAATATACTCACCTGCTTTTGCCATCTGGTGGGCTGTCCTGATCTTACCTCCCATATAGACCGGTTGTTTCAGCTGTATACCGGCAGAATAAACTCCCCTCAGACTCAATTGCAACTTAATATCCGGTAAAAAGGCATATTCATTAAAAACCGGATTTCCATCCGTTCCCATCACAGGCCGCTGAGTAGCGGGATCTATCATAACATTAGGCTCTAACTGCCCATTTTCACCAGGTTTATAAGTCGGTAAATATCCCCCCTTCAATTTATAATTATATTTCTTCTGGTTATATAATCCCAACCCGACAGCTGAGACTTCAGGTAAAAAATCAGCCCGGTACATTTTTACCTCATAGTTCGCTTTCTTTTGTTGTTTATCGGCTATGCGAACCTCATGGCTACTCTGTAATGCCATATCCCGGCACATTTGCAAATTCAGGTCTACCTGTGCCGATACCCAAACCGGAAAAAGAAACAACAACAAGAGTACTGTTTTCATACTATTTCATTTTAAGGACAAAAATTTTCCCATCATTTTTATTTCAACCCAAATGGATCTGTGCCGCGCGTTTATTTTCTTTCTCCGGATGCCGGATATGAAAGAAAAGAGAATAAAGGATAGGTAAAATAATCAAGGTAATAATAGTACCTATAAACAAACCACCCATAATTGTAACGGCCAAAGCTCCAAACATATCATCATTCACCAAAGGAATCATCCCCAGAATCGTCGTCATCGCAGCCAGAAATACCGGCCGCAAACGGGAGGTAGAAGCATCTACCAATGCCAGAAACCGATCTTTGCCTGACCGGATCTGAATATCCACCTCATCCACCAAAACGACTCCATTTTTAATCATCATTCCCACCAATCCCAAAGCCCCGACAATAGCGACAAACCCAAATTCCTTATCAGCCAACAACATGCCTGCAACGACTCCAGTAATCGCCAAGGGCAAACACAGCAGAATCATCAGGGGTTTCTTGAAATCCTTAAACAAGGCAATCAATATAGCCAGAATAATCACGACGGCTATCGGAACATTTTTAAACAAATAAGACTGCGACTGTGTACTCGCCAGGTACTCTCCTTGCCATTCGGTTTTATACCCGGGAGGAATCTGTATGGCATTTATTTTGGGTAACAAACTATTCCGGGCTGCCGTTGTAGTATATTCCGGTACATTATTACACTGTGCAGAAATAGCACGTTGTCCATTATAACGGCGAACCACCGGAACTTCCCATCCAACATCAATACCAGCACTAGCCTGATTAAGCGGAACAGAACCGATAACCCGTTGTAAAAGCTGGCTTTCACTAAGCATACCAGTCATCAATTCACGTACCGTAGCCAAGCCAATCCCATTAGTAGAGGGAACCATACTCCAGACAGGAACATTATTCAACCTACCGGGCCGTTCTCCCAAAGCATCAACACTTTTAAGATAAATAGGCAACGCATGTTCACCCTCATAATAAGAGCCGATAGGAAGACCATCCGTTGCAGCAAGTACTGCCAACCCAACATCTTCACGGGACAAATTGACGTCCCTGGCAATAGCTTGCTGATAACGGACACCCATAGCCGGCGTTTCAGGCCCCCAATCATTCGTCACTAACATAATGGTAGAATCAGCCCTCATAATATCCTCCACCTGGGCACAAAGCTCTTTCAACACTGCAGGATCCGGTCCTGAAATCATAAACTGGATCGGAAAATCCATATACATCAAATTGTATCGTTTCATCCGAACATAAGCCTGTGGATAATGAGACGATAAATAAGCCTGTAATTCAGGTAAATTATCTTTTAAAGAAGAAGGCGAAGTAAAATCCACAATCAATTCCCCATAACTGAGTGACGGCTCTGCCACAGTCCTCACCAGGTTATACCGGGAAGGGGTACCCCCTAAACTCGTAGTCACAGCCGTTATTTCAGACCTTGACATCAGGTATTTTTCCATCGAGGCCAAATCCGCCTTCACTGCTTCCGGATTAGTTCCGAAAGGCATTTTATATTCTATATAAAGCTGGTTATAACTCAAATCCGGGAAAAAACCTTGTTGGATGAAACGGTATCCATACACACTAACAATCAATAAAATCACTGTTGCGACAATAAACACCCAACGATAATAAATTGAGAATTTCAGAAGCCCCTGATATTTCCGGTAAACACGCCCATTAAATGGATTATCACTTTCACCCGGTCCTACTGGTTTAGGTTTAAATGCCCGATCGGCTTGAATTGGTACATAAGCTAAAGCCAATACCCAACTTAACCAAAGCGAAACTGCCAACACGATAAACAAATCCCGGACATATTCCCCCGTTGTATCGGGAGACATATAAATTGGTAAAAAAGTTAGAATACCAATCGTAGTAGCCCCCAACAATGCCCAGGCAGTCTTTTTCGTAATATTGACCAAAGCCGCCGGTTTGGGGATTCCCCGCTTTAAATCCACCATAATCCCATCGGTAATCACAATAGCATTATCCACCAACATCCCCATGGCTACGATAAAAGAAGCCAAGGATACCCGTTGCAAAGTACCATGCATCATGTGTAATATCACAAAAGAACCCAAAACAACAACAACTAAACCGATACCAATGATATATCCGCTCCGGAACCCCATCGATAACATGACAACAAAAATCACAATCAATACAGATTCTATCAGATTAACCATAAACACACTGATAGCACTCTGCACCCGTGTCGGTTGGAAAAACACTTTCTCAAAATTTATGCCTGCCGGTACAAGCGTCTGTTTTAATTCATCCAGTTTTTGATCAATTTTCTTACCCAACTGAATAATATTTCCGCCTTTCTGCATCGCTATAGAAATCGCTATTGCCGGTAAAGTATCGTAAATCAGCCCTTCACGCTGAGGTTCTACGTAACCTTTGGTAATTTGCGCTACATCGCCCAACCGGATATGGTCTTCCTCATGTCCCCGGATCAATAAATTTGAAATATCCCCAATATCCCCAAAACTACCGTCTACGCCAACCCGGACCCGTTTGTCACCGCTGTTATAATATCCGGAGTAAACCGTTGCATTTTGTCCTCTTAGGGTGAGTATAATCTCAGCAGGATGTACCCCCAAATTGGCCATTTTAGCCTCCTGGATATCTATATTGATACAAGCTTGCCGTTCCCCATAAATATCAACGCTACTGACACCATCAATATCTAACACCGTCCGGCGCACCAACTGAGCGTAATCCATCATTTCCTGATACCCAAAGCCATCTGAAGTCATAGCATAGAACATACCATATACATCCCCGAAATCATCCAGTACCATAGAAGGCTGTGCCCCTGAAGGTAACTGAGTCTGCACATTAGCCACTTTCCGTCTTAAAATATCCCAGTATTGCTGAAGGTCATCCGGAGGAACTGTACTTGCCAATTCTACCAAAATATAGGATACATCGTCCATCGAACGCGACTCAACATGATCCAGATCCCCCATGGAAC
>ERZ780154.959-NODE-959-length-17064-cov-2.03551_pt1 | contig 17064 bp, 18 predicted proteins | sample MGYA00511568_ERZ780154 | MGnify/ENA primary metagenome ERZ780154 (study PRJEB29588, sample SAMEA2142525) | human gut metagenome | biome: human gut; feature: human-associated habitat; material: faeces | place: Denmark | collected 2008/2010 ...
CTTGCCGAAGCGCCCTTTCCGATCATAATATCGATCGCATAGTCTTCCATCGCCGGATAAAGCACCTCTTCCACCTGGCGGTTTAAGCGGTGAATCTCATCCACAAAGAGGACGTCTCCCTCCTGGAGCCCGTTGAGAATCGCCGCAATCTCCCCTGGTTTCTCGATTGCCGGACCGGAAGTAACCTTCATACGGGTTCCCATCTCATTGGCGATAATGCCGCTGAGTGTCGTCTTTCCCAATCCCGGCGGTCCATAGAAAAGAACATGGTCAAGCGCCTCGCCGCGGGATTTCGCCGCATGGATAAATACCTTTAACGTCGATTTGATCCGCTCCTGACCGATATATTCGTCTAAGGTCTGCGGGCGGAGACTTCCCTCAATCCGCTTATCCTCCTCCGTCACCTCGGTTGTAATCGTCCTTCTGCTCATACTTGTTTCCTGTCTTTCCTGTTTTTCTCTCTCATTCAATTAAGCCATGACAGTTCCATTTTCTCATATCTGCCACACATTCCAAATTTTCATCTGACGCACAAGCACCACTATTTTTTATGATCCAGCAATTTCGAATGTCCGACACATAGGTTGTTTTACAAAAACGCCAGATATTTCAGTGATGCCTTCAATACCGCCTCGGAATCCATCTCTTCCGTCACATTGGCGCTCTTGACCGCCTTCACCGCCTCGGCATTCGTATATCCCAGCGCCACCAGAGCCTCCACGGCTTCCTTCGCCGCATTGCCTGAAAGCCCGTTTCCCGCAGCCGGCGAAACCGCCGCACTGCCATCTAACAGCGGTGTCAGCAGATCCTCTGCCTGTACTTTATCCTTCAAATCGAGAATGATCCGCTGTGCCGTCTTTGCCCCAACGCCCGGTGCACGGGAGATCGCCTTCGCATCCCCAGTCATAACCGCAAGACGCAGATCCTCCGGACGCAGCGCCGACAAGATGCCAAGTGCCCCCTTCGGACCAATGCCGTTGACCCCCAGAAGCTGGCGGAACATCTCCAGATCCGAACGGCTTAAAAAGCCGTACAGGCTCATATCATCCTCCCGCACCTGCAGGTGCGTATATATCTTTACCTCTTCCCCGAGCGGCGGTAAAACTTCCAGCACCGACATCGGGACAAAAATCCCGATCCCCATCATGCCGGACTCGACCACGATACGGTCCTTTGCTTTCTCCGCCAGGATGCCTTTTACATACGAAATCACGGTAAATTCCTTTCTTTTCTCACTGGTTCAAGATCTGGTTCAAACTAAAAAAAGAACGCTTCAAAATGCCTCCAAATCTTCTTTTCAGTATACCATAGCACAGTTTTCATTGCAAGGAAAGTGCGGAATTTCGAACATATATTCTGCCCGGTTGATTGAATTTCATTTTTACACATTATCGGGAACCTATAAATGAAAAAGCTTTTCAATTGTAATATCAATGATTACAGTCAAAAAGCCTTTCCATATCTTTTATTTACTTGTTATGCTTAGATAAACTATGTAATATTTCCTGATTACACCTATATAATTCATCAAATAGCTTTCTAAATGGTTTGTATAACTCATGCCTCTCTAAATCCGGCTTATAAATACATTTCTTTTGGATTACTTGGCGCAAATCTGAAAAACCTTGGTAGAATCCGACTCCAATCGCTGCCATCAGTGCATCTCCATAAGCTGCCCCTATGTCTTCCTTTGGTGTTTCTAACGATACCCCTGCTATATCCGCCACCATCTGCATCCAAACTGCGTTTTTCGTTCCTCCCCCCGCCGCTGCAATCCGTTTTACAGGCAAACCATTTTCACGGAATATGTCAATATGCTGTGCAACTGAATACCCAATTCCTTCCAGTGCCGAGCGATACAAATGTCTTTTTGTATGGCTCAATGAAAGTCCCACAATCATTCCTCTTGCGTCTGGATCATTCAACGGTGTCCTTTCTCCCGCAAAGTAGGGTAAAGTTATCAAACCATCCGATCCGGGTGCAATCTCAGAAATTCCTTTCATCATTTCTTCATATGCATTCAATCCTGCTGTTTTTTCCTTTTCCAAGCATTCAGAAAATAACTGTTCCAAATACCATTTTTGAAGTGTGCCTCCATTATTAGTTCCTGCTGCTACACTATAAGTTTCTGGAATTAAAAATGGATTTCCGCGCACTCGCTCATCCTGAATCAGCCGATCTGCACAACAATAGAAAAATAAGGACGATCCAAACTGTACCATCAGATCGCCTGGTGCAAGTACTCCTACACTGATTGCCTCAGCTGCTGAATCTCCAGTTCCAGTAATAACTGGCGTTCCTTCTTTGAGTCCTGTCTCCTTAGCTGCCTGCTTTGTTACCGTTCCACAAATATGGGTAACCGGCATTCCTTCTGCCAACTGCTCCGGCATACAAATCGGTTTACACATTTCTTTATGGATGCTCCCATCCGGATAATACAGCGGACGAAATGAAGCCATCCCCAAAAATGTATCTATTACATATTTTCCAGTTAGTTTAAATGTTAGATAAGAAGAACCTGTCAAAAACTTGTGTGTGCGTCTATATACCTCTGGTTCATGATTTTTTATCCATAAAATTTTAGCAGATACATCTCCACTGCAAATTGGACGTCCAAATAGTTTTTTTACTTTTTCTGTGCCATAATATTGTGAGAGATACTCCATTTCTTCCACGCAGCGTGCATCAATACCATATAAAATTGCTTTTCGTAAAGGATGCCCGTCCTTATCAACTGGAAGGCAATCCGCTCCCAATGTGCTTCCCCCTACACAAGCAATTTTTTCTGGTTCTACACCACTCTGCTGTAAGAGAATTTTTGACAAAATGCAAAAATCATTCCACCATACCTTATCCGCGTCCTGCTCATAATAACCAGGTTCTGGATTTTCCATTCCGTGATGAGTAACTGCCCGACTTACCACCTTTCCAGACTCATCTGTTAGAACTCCTTTACTTGAATATGTACCAACATCAATTCCTAAAAAATAATGCAACGTCTATACGCCTTCTTTCATTGTACAGCGATACGCCTTAACTACATCCATAAACTCCATGACTCTCTGTTTTTCAACAAAATTCTCAAATTTACCATCTTTCTTAAAAGCAGTCCCTACACAGGCGCCATCGCATTCACTAAGTTTTTCAACCACATTTTCCTTAGTACACCCTGTATTACAGAAAACAGGAACAAATCCAGAAACTGCCTTGACCCTGCGTACCAAACTTGAATCCGTTTCCTGACCAGCACTACTTCCAGAAACACACAGACCATCTGGAAAGCAATGAAAAATCATGGATTTTGTTATTTTTTCCAGACTTCTCTCTGCTAGATATACATCCGACTCTGGATTTACCTTATATAGCAATTTCATTTTATCTAGTCCAAGTGCTTTTTTTCTACGCAAGACTTCTGGAATATTCGTATCTGTAATTCCATTTTCACCTATATAGGCACCCGTAAATGTACTTCTTACAAAATCTGCCTCGACTGCTGCTGCCAAATCGATCGTCGCCAATGGATTAGAAACAATATTGACACCAAATGGAACTTTTATCTCTTTTTTTAATTCTCCCACAATCCGTCCCATCGCTGCCACAGTTACGTAGGAAACCTTTTTTTCATACGGAAGGCTGAATTCATTGGCAATCAAAATTCCATCTACTCCTCCCTCCTGGAGCGCCTGAAGCTCTCTGGCTGCATTTTCAATTACCTCTCCCATCGTTGCACCTTTTTCATACAGAGGATCCCCCGGCAGCGCCCGCAAATGCAACAGTGCAATGATCGGCTTTTTTACATGAAATAATTCATCTGTCCACATATTCTTTCTCTCCTCTATTCCATGTACATTCTCAAATTCTGCACATTTCTTTTGTCATAACGAAATGGATCCAGGTAATACGCCGGTGCTGTCAGTTCCTGCGTAAAATATCCCTCATATCCATTTTTTACCATGTCCTCTAAATCCTTTCTTAAGTTTCTCTTCCCTTCACCCCAGATGTAATGCCCATAGGGATCACAATCCTGAAAATGTGCATGTACAATGTTTTCCTTTCCAAAAACATCAAACCACTGCTGAATCGTTTCACCAGAAACCGACATTGCTGTCAAATCAATCATAACTTTAAAGCGCGGATGATCGACTAAATCAAATAACTGTTTCATTTGCTGCAAACTATACCCAATTCTTGATTCCTGCGGTCGTAAAGACTCTGCCACAATTGTCACGCCATTTTCCTCTGCGACCTCACAAAGTCTCTGATGCATCTCAGCTGCCCGTTTCAATCCATCCTCCTCCGCTTCATCCCAGTAACCCCATCCGGAATTTGCTTCCATCTTCTCTGCCCCCAGCGCAGCCCCCAGACGTATCGCATTTGCAAAAAATCCAAATGTTTTTTCTCTCAGTTCTGGTTCTTTTACACCAAATTGGTAACCAAACCGGCAATTCTGTGGTGTAAATACCGGACACTTCAAACCGTGTTCCTGTAATTTTTTACGGACTGGCTCTGGATCCTGATATTCATTTGGATCCAGCCAAAGTCCTTGATGTCCTCCCAGCAATTCTACATTTTTGATTCCCAGTTCCTGCATACAATCCAGGAAATAATCCAACGTATATTGGCAATAATGAAGATTCAATACCGAAAGTTTATCAAAATCAACTATTTTCATTTTCGCTTCCTCCTCATACAATTACTCCATTAATCCATTATAAACGGTTCCAATTCACGCATATTCTGCCGATCGGCTGCAGCCGGATCCTCCAGGTAGCGTGCATCATTCAGTGCCAGGCTTAGCAATCCTTTATATTTGTACTGATCCAGACAAATCAATTGATCCTCTAACGGTCTCAAACCATCTCCCCATGCAAGGCATCCCTGCGGACGTCCATCCACAAAACGGATATGGTATATTTTGTCTCCAAATGCTTCAAACCAGTCTTTCATCGACTCTCCTGCCACTCCAGCACTCGTCAAATTCAGGGCAGCCTGTATCTGCGGCTCATTAACCGACTCCAAAAGTTTTTTTAGTTCTGGAAGCATATTAATAACCGTTGCGTCTTCTGGCCGTACTGTTTCCACTGCAAGAACAACCCCCTCTTCCGCAGCAGTTTTTGAAAGCCGACGCAAGGTTTGAACCGCACGTTCAAAAATACGTCTCGGATCTTCATTTCTTGCACCGCCGCAGCAATTGAGTACCATCACTTTCGCACCAGCTTCTGCCGCTGCACGGATTCCATTTTCAAAATATCCGATTGAATGCTTTCTTGCCGTCTCGTCATGACAGCAAAGTGCATAGTTATAAATCGTACACTCCGGTGAAAAAGCTCCGATTGTCAATCCATAATCTGCTGCATTCTTTTTTAATTCAGCCGCACCCTCAAACCCATAATCATCTAGCAGGAAATGCGGTCTTGCACACCAAAACTCTATATTTTTTATTCCGAGAGCCTGCTGCGTTTTAAAAAAATAATCCAAAGTTCTGTATTTATAGTGCATATTCATTCCTGCAATCTGTTCCCGCCTTATCTTTATCATCCAGTTGTTCCTCCTCTCTACACACAAAGGCACTGCAAAAACCTTCACTCTATCAGTTTTCACAGTGCCCGTTTATTTACCGATTACATTTATATCTTTTTTCTTTTCCTAAAGCTCACTTTCATCCCATGCTTTACCTGGATGTTTATGCCACCATTTGAAGACAACCGGGACAATGCAAAGCGCTGCCAGGTAAATCAAAATTGGTGTTACAGCTGCAATCCAGTTTCCCTGAACACAGGCAACCGGAACTGCCGCTAATGCAAAAATTTCAATAATTGACTCAATCGGTGTTACAATTGCTGCATCATCCAGTGTACAGCTCTTATTCTCCGGATCTACAATTCTTAAAAGTGCCATGCCGATTGCTGTTACACCGGTCGAGTAACCATATACATAGATACCTCTCTCAAACCACTCCTGTTTTAAGAGTCTCGGCGCAATCACTGTAAAGTGGAATACAACCCAGACAATTCCAAATAACATCAGCAGGCCAAACGGAACTGCGTACTCAATAACAACCGGAATCTTAATTGATGCCACACCGAAAAATACAAGGAAATCAGTTGCACAGCTTCCCATACGGGAAATGATGCGGTTATCTACATATTTATCGGCTTTTATTCCTTTTAATACAAAATGAAATACAATTGCTACCAGGAAGCCGACAGAGAAACTCGGAACGCCAAGTCCGGTTGCTCCCTGAATTACATTTGTTAAAAGATATCCAATACCGGTTGGAATCAGAATCAGAAGAAGATGCCATGCCAGCGGATCAATTGCCATCGGTGAAACGGTCTCTTCGCCTAATACCGGGCGTTTTCCTTCTTCAATGAGTCCCGTGCGCATATCGTCAGGAAGCTGGCTGAAATCTTTTACAAACTTGGTATAGTTTCTTTTTGTTCCAATTTTGATCAAAATAATTCCACCAAAAATACCGGTTAAAATACCCACCGTTGCACTTGTCATCGCCAGATCCGTTGCATCTTCCCATCCAAGTGTGCCGAGTGTCGCGCCAAGTGCTGCTGCTGTACCATGACCTCCCTGAAAGCCTGCAGGAATCAACATTCCAAATGCCGGATTTAAATCAGGAGCAACTATTTTCAGGACTACCATTGCAAAAATAATCGGCATTGCATACTGAAACGCCCAGCCAATATTACGGAAGCAGTAGTAGCTGCCAATCCGATCAAAATTTGTTTTCCAGCCACCAGCTGAAAAATTAAAGCCCCTCAGCCCAATTGATACAAATACTGCAATAATCAGCAGACCTGCATAAGAACCAAACTGTGAAGAAAAACTGATAATTCCAAAACCATTCTGTCCTAACGCAAGCCCGATAAATCCAGCCAGCAGACTGACCGGAACAAACAGGCTCTGCAGAATCTTGATTTTTTCCCTCAGCATTTTCGCCACAAACAGGAAAATACCTGCCCACATGAAATCCACCAACATGGAATACGCATTAAACTCCATCTTTTGTCCTCCTCATTTCTTTTTTATGATGCTACTGCAATGCTTTTTTTGCTTTTTCCCTAACCATACCCAATTCCACTTCTGTCATATCACAGTATTCGCTGTTTTCTGTTGTCGTCCCCGCATCCTGCACATATATCAGCTTTGTATCCTTCTGTGTGATCGTATTAAACCATGTTCCCTGCAAAACATTGTAAACTTTATTTGGCTCCATCGGAATTACATCAATCTTAAATGCATCATTCTCGCGGGACGCTGTCAAAAGAACTGCTTTTCCCTGAACCAGAATAAACTGCTCATCGGTTGCGTGATGCACTTCCAGATACTGAATCTTCTCAATATCATTATTAGGCTTCCAGTTTTTAATACATACGACCCATTTTTTATTGTCATATACACACTGAATACCTTCCCCTTCATACTCAAACACATCTGCTTTCATGACATTTCCTCCTACCTTCTTTTCAAATTCTTCTTGTTCCTGCAGGTTTCAAGTGAATTTTTTCACATCATGTCATTATAATACATCATATATCATTATATTGTCAATGCTAATTTGTCATTTTACATATTTTTTTTAGGGGGTCAGCTTCTCTTCCTATCATATTTTTATTACGTTTTCTTTTTCATCACACACATCCATATCAATTTTCACAATTTTTTTCACTTGTCTGTTATCTTTTTCAGCAATTCTTTGATGCCAAACGTTCTGATTTTTTACTTACACTATGCTCACTCTAAATTAACTTGCCTGTATGAACAAAACAGCGAAGTCTGCTCCATACGGTCAGGCCTCGCTGTCTGTCTAAGAAAATATTTAATTGGAGGATCTTTAGTATTCCACTTTCCACATATAACGTCTTTCATCCATAGAATGGCCACGCACTTCCGCCATCTGGGAAACATAGTATCTCTCAATCGGAATCATAACAACCGGATTAAAGAATTCTACGACGCTCTTATCGATTTTACCGCCATTTAATTTTTCAAAATCAATTACAATATAATTTTCCGCATAAGTGCGCAGGAATTTTAAGCAGCGTTCATCCAATGCGCGGGTTCTTCCCTCACTCATCAGAAGGATCATCGGAAGCTTCTTATCCGTTGTTTCAAATGGACCATGGAAGTACTCACCCGTATGCAGGCACACAGCATGCTTCCACTGCATCTCCATGAAATGACAGCAGCACATGGAATATGCAACTCCATAGTTTGAACCAGATGCCAGCACGTAAAATACAGGTTCATCTTTATATTTTTCTGCCCAGGCTTTTGCATCCGCCAAAACATTTTTCTTGCCTTCTTCTATAATTTCATCAATGTAACGGTATGCTTCCATCGCCTTGTCATAATTCTCCCAGTTTTCAAACTGTTTTAACAGCTCAAAACCAATCCGAAGGGCGTTCGCCTGGTTAGAATCACTATATACCTGATCATCTCCATTTGAATATGTCACAATATACTGTCCAACTTTTGCCATACCTGTCTGCATATTTCCTGTCATAGCGATTGTCACTGCACCTGCAGCATTGGCTGTTTTTACTGCCTCCACGGTCTCAGGCGTTGCCTTTAATGAACAAATAACTGCGACGCACCGCTCATCCAGTTCTTTTGGTGTTGCATGAACAAATTCATTGCTGGTATATGTAGTAGCGCTAAAAGTTTTTGCCTCACTCTGAAGAAGGTACAGCCCTGGGAAAATAGCTGCCTTAGATCCGCCGCAAGCTACAAAATACACATGCTTTAATCCACCCAGTTTGTCCATCTTTTCTTTGATCTCTGCTACAATTTCTTTTACTGATTTTTCCATCTTTCTGATCTCCTTTTCTTTTTTGTATCAATTATTTGTCAAAATGACTTTCCATGTCCAAAAGCCCCCTGAACCATACAGGTTTTCGAAGAAAACTCTGCCCCTGCTTCCAGTGCTTTCCTTATCTCTTTTTCATAAATGCTTTCTTTCATCTGTATGCCATACTTTTTCCGGCTCTCCAGAAACGAAAGCAGAAATGCCGTTGCAAATGAATCCCCTGCTCCCAGCGTATCTACTGCTTCAACCAGATGCGGCGGCTGCTCATAAAACTGCGTTCCATCAAATAGAACTGCTCCATAGCTTCCTCTTGTTGCAATTACCATTGGGCATCCAGCACGAAACATTTTCTTACAAATTTCTTCCGCATCCTCTCTCGAAACGGAACCACATGAAAGAAACGCATACGTAATATACGGAGCAACCTTTTTTACTCGTTCTTCATCGACCCACTGACCCGAAAAATCATACGATACAGAGATTCCCTGTTCTGCCAATTTAGGAAGCTGTTCATCAAAATAGCTATTATTGGTCGTGTGCACATGATCAAATGTTTTAATATACTCCAGATCTTCCACGTCCAGATTTAACGGATTTTCTTTTAATACGCCGCCTTTGTTGCTTCCGAGAAAGACACGGTCTCCGTCTACCAGCGTAACCCTCGCATAACCATTTTCTCCTTCATACTGACGGCACCGACTGTGTTCTACCTGCAGCTCATCGAGTGTTGCTATCACATGTTCTGCAACCTCATCCCGCCCGAACACTCCCATATAAGCTGACTCTGCCCCCAGCATCCCTGCATAAACCGCAAAGTTTGCAGCCTGACCTCCCGGAAACATAAGCCTGAGATGTTCATATTTGTCGCACACATTGTCCCCAATTCCAATGACCCGCATTTTTTCATCTCCTTCGAATTGATTATATATCATTATATAATGTTATGATATCATATTATACTTATATATGTATTTTGTCAAGTAATTTCTGTATTTTTTTTACATCACTTTTTTTCTAGGTACTGTTCACGCATACGTGCCCAGTAATGGAGTTTCTATCATCTCCGTTTCCGTGTTCCTGATAAAAAAAAGGCTGACTCCTGTTAGCGCAAATTTTTCTTGCTTCCTAACCTGAATCAGCCTTTTCTTTTCAATTAATTTACTCTATTCCTATTGTAGATTCACAGACATAAAATGAGCATTTTTCTCCATTAAACACCTGATGCCCTACATAAATGGGTTCCTTCTCAGCCGTATATGCCACACTTTTGATAAAAAGCATCGAAGTTCCTTTCGCCATCTGCAAAAGCTCTGCTTCCGCTGCTGTCGCCCTGCAAAGTTCAATCCATTTTTCTGAAATTGCCACTGCTGTATGAGAGTGTTCCTTCAAAAATGTAAACAATGAATTGTCATCAAATCGTTCTTCCAGAAGAAATGCATATTTAAGTGGAAAATAGTTACGCTCAATCGCCATCGGCATACCATCCGCATAGCGGACTCTGGATATATAGATAACCTGGCTGCCTTTTTCCACATTCAAAAGCCGGGCTATCTTTTCACTCGCCAGTTCCAGCCTGTTTTCAAGCATACGTCCTCCGGCCTTCATTCCCATATGAGCACACATTTCCGAAAAACTCTGCAATTTTTTCATATCCTTAGTTACTTTGCGCTGGCAGACAAATGTTCCTTTTCCCTGTTTTTTTTCTACAAGTCCTTTTTCCACCAATTCGCTGACTGCTTTTCGAACTGTAATAATACTGACTCCAAACGATTTTGCCATTTCACCTTCCGTTTGCAGCTTTTCTCCTGGTTTATATTCACCATCACTTATTTTTTGTTCAATTTTTTCTTTTAATTGGACATACAGCGGCACTGCGGCACTACTATTTAACATTTTCTTTCTCCCTGTTCCTAATAACATGAATGATATAACTCTTTATATAACAATATAAACTATATCTAAATAAAATGCAATCATATACACGGATCTTTGATACCTCATAGTTCTTTTTTACGAATCTTTCCGCTTTCAGTCTTTGGAAACTCCTTTAGAAAGACAAATTCGCGTGGAATCTCATAATCTGCCAGTCTTCCTGCCAAAAATTCCCGAATTGCCATATTGGTACAACCACATTTTCCGCTGTCACTTCCGGCAATTTCTTCCCTTTCAGCTTCTTTCTCCCACACAATCCACACTTTCAGATAATCGCGCCCATGCTCATGGACTGCCTTCACTGCCGTCTCTGCCACTCCCGGAAATGTCCGCACCGCTTCTTCGACCCGGAGGGATGACACTTTTCTCCCATTTATATTGCAGATATCATCATCCCGCCCATCAAAATAGAAGAGTCCCTCTGCATCTGTGTGACCGCAATCCCCAATCACCGCGTCATTTCCAATTCCAAGGATTCCATACCGCGTTTTTACATGAAAATGGTCGTTTTCAATCCAGACATCCACCTCCGGAAATGCACGACCAACCAGCGTCGTATCTTCTTTCATCTCACTTCCATGGATATAGGTAATATAGTTCAGCTCGCTGGCGCCATAATACAATGTAATCTCCGCTTCGGGAAATGCCTTTTTAAACTGCACTGCGCCCCGCCCATACTCGGGGAGCCGCTGACAAAAGAAATAATCCGGTAATTGACCGCCTGTTCCCGCTCATAGATACGCCGCAGCGCCCGCAGCTTGACAGGAATCAGATAAACGCAGGTCGCCTGTTCTGCCTCGATCATCCGCTTCCAGAGGCGCGGATCAAAGGAATCCGCCGCAACGACGCTTCCGCCGGACGCAAGCTGCGCCATATAAAGGTTCAGGTTGCCCGTAAACGCCAGGCTCCCCTGCATAAACGTAATGCTTCCCTCTCCCATTTTGAAAATTTTATTCTGAAGCTTAAAAAAATCGTGCCAGCTTTCAAAGGAGCGGAACAATACTTTCTGACGACCGGAGGTTCCCGACGTCATCACACCCATATATGCCCCTTCCGGAGGTATCACGTCACGCAATTCATCGGAAATTTTTACATCGGACGGTGCAATCACCGGAACCGTATTTCCGTCTCCATATGCCAGAAACTGAATAAGCTGATGCGCGATCGTCGGTTCCTGGATCCAGTGGATGTGACGTTTTCCCTGTTTTTCTTCTATCTCTTTCGGATGTTTCCTTACACGTTCTGCCGCCTCGATGAGCTCCCCGAACGTATAGCGCTCTTTCTCCGTGATCAGGGCTTCCCACTCTGGCGGGTATGCCCGGAGCGCATCCAGATATGTATTTATACGTTGTGTCTGTATTTCTTTCATGATTAATTCCTGTCTTTTACTTATTTTTATATAGAACTTTTTACCAATTTGAGCTTTTAAATTTACCATATTTACTTTTTATATCATTCAAGCACTGTCTTCATCTACTTCATTACTTTCTCCACCAGAATACTGCTTCCGATCCCTCCGGCGGCTGCCACGCAGCACATTCCCAAATGCCCATTTTTATGTTCCAGTGCTTTCATCAGATGCAGCAGAATCATTGCGCCGGAGACTCCATATGGATGCCCATAGGCAAGTGCCCCGCCCCAGATATTATAACGGTCTTCAATCCCCGGAAATGCACGTTCAAATAGAACATCAATAACGGCAAACGCTTCATTGACCTCAAAAGCATCGACCTCCTGATAAGAATGCCCCGTTTTTGCAAGTATCGCCTTAGCAGCGCTGACGGCTGATTTTGGGCTCATCATCGGATCATCCCCGATCGCTGTACCAAACCGGAAACGGCATTCTGCTTTCCGTCCCTGTTCCCGCAAAAACCGTTCCGAACAAAGTACCACAAATGCCGCGCCATCGTGCATCAGGCACGCATTTGCCGCCGTGATTTTCGTGCCATTTGGAAGCAAATACGGCAGGCGGTCGATCAGACGCTGGCTCATTTTCGGACGGATTCCCTCATCCCGGCTGCTGCCGTCGATGGAAACCGTTATATCCTCCAATATTCCCTCTTTGCGCGCCTGCGCCGCCCTCTTATGGCTCCGGAGCACCCAGGTGTCCATCTCTTCCTTAGAGACATTTTCCCGGATCGCAGTCTCCTCCGCGCCCTCTAACATAACCTGCTCGCCGCGCTTTCCCGGCACAAACTGTGCAACCGTATACACCTTTCCACCGTCATACTCCGGATGGTTCGGGGACATCATGCGGTACGGCTGTCCCGAAGAACTCTCCATTCCCCCGGCAATGACCAGATCCGCCATCCCGCTCTCAATCTTGGCTGCTGCCGCGCTGATCGCCTCCACCCGCACTGCAGATCCAAAGTAACCGCCGGAATCCGCTCTGGAAACCCTGCCGAAAGTGCCGCCAGACGCGTGATATTGCCGCCTCCCCCGACCGCATTTCCTCCTATTATATAGTCGATCGCATCGGTTGGAAGCTCAAATCGCGAAACCACCTCCCGCAGCACCTCCGCCCCCAGCTTTTCCGCCGGGATATGACGGTACATTCCATCTTTCACCCCGATGTAACTGCGCAAACCGCCCAGAATATATACGTGATTCATACTTTTCTCCTGTTTTTCTTCTATTCCTAATTAAAATTAAAGGGATGCGGCAACGGACTCCTCATGCCTCCTGGCTGCATTTCTGCACTAAAAGGCTGATTCTGTTCACTACCACATCCCATCTTTATTTTCTATCTAATTTCCAAATAAGCCCGTCCGCTTCAGCGCCTTTCCAAGTGCTACCGCTGCCACACACTTAACGATGTCCAGCGGAATAAACGGAATTATCGACTGCACGATAACTGCACCCCACGGCTGTCCGGTCACGTGTTTCATCCAGCCTGCACCGAATGCGTAAATCACCGGAATACCAACTACAATCAGGAACGCTGTCTGGAATGCAACATTTTTCCATTTCCGGCAAAACAGGGAAATCAGGAACGCTACAACCAGAAATCCGATATAGTAACCGCCGCTCGGTCCAAGCAGTTTTCCCGGTCCTGCGCTTCCGCCGCTGAATACCGGCACGCCGCATAAGCCTAACAGCAGCCAGCTCGCCATAACTAAAATGGTATCCTGTGGTGCAATCAGCAGACCGATCAGGTTGACAATCATCGTCTGCGCTGTGATCTTTGCATCCGAAAACGGAAGCGGAATCGCAATATACGAAGACACACTGATAAGAGCCAGCATCATCGCCAAAAGTGTAAGCCGCTTCGCGCTCCATGCGCCGTGTACGTTCACTGCACTTGTCTCTGAACTCATTATATATACCTCCTCAGTGATAAAATTCTAAGCCGTGTAATGCATTTTCCTATGAATCACACACAGAGAATCTTTGCTAGAAAAGAGTATATCGGAATTTCAGAGGATTGTCAACCTTGTTTTTATAAATGGTTTACATATGCACCCATAGCTCCTCTGCACCCACTTTATCATCGGCATCCCTATTTTTCTGTAATCGAAAGAATTTCCTTTCCCTCTTGCTTCGTTCTCAGATACACCGCGTTTCTTCCCTCCTGCCCCGAATCCGACAGATATACCTCCTCATCAGGACGAAGTGGGGCAAGAAAACGTACTTCCAGAGCGGTCTGTCCCTTCATCCAGCCCTTCTTCCACAGACGAAGCAGGCAGGCATTCATAACAAGAAACCCCGGCAGAACTGCCGCTTCTCCCTGATGGATCGGATTGGTATCTGCCGCCTCCCGGAGATATTCTTCCATCTGGCTGCGGCTAAATGCCAGCGTATCATCATCCTCACTTCCCAGTTCCGTAATTGCTTTCATGAGCGGCATTTTCTCTTTTTCCGGGACAAGGACGCTCTGGCGCGGTTTTACCAGCAGCACTTCCATCTCCTCATTTTCCCGTTCCTTTTCCTCCTCCGCTGCCGCTATGCGGACCCGGATTGCCGAGCGACCTTTTTTGATGATTTCTGGAGTTAATTTGGTATGGCAAAACTCATTCTCCCCCTGTTTGGGCTGCCAGTCCAGATGAAGTGTAGTTGTGCCTATCATCCATCCCTCGTATCCTTCCAATGTGGAGAGAGCGCGCTCAAAGCAAAGAAGCTTCTTTTTCAATCTATCATTCACGGTATTTTCGACCTCTTCGTTATAAATTGTAAATCTGACTCGCATGCACTTTTCTCTGCTCATTATACTAGATCCGTTCCAGAATCACAATATCCGAATCTCCCGCGTCTCCCCCTGATCCACCGGAATAAATCGGTCTTTTAAGCCCGGCGTCAGCCAGATCGTGCCGCTCTCGTCAACCAGGACTGCCTCATAGTCCTGATGCGCCGCCGCTAACACGGTCACCGCCGCCAGAATTGCCTGCCGGGATCTTCTTTTACCTTTCATACATATTCCTCCATATAATCTTTTGTAATATCTTACTCTCCGCACCGGATTAGGCATCCCTAATCCAATAAAATCTGTCAATTATTTAAGTCTGTTTAAAAATGAGAATTTTTTTCTGTTTGCTTCATTTCGTATATTTTTATCCTTTTCGCACATACTCCATCTGTAAACATTTTGTCCCATTCCAGTCCCTTCGCGGTCACTGATATTGGCTTCTCTGATAGGAGATTTACACGATGCAGATTTCTTCATCCATTGAAAATAACCGGACTTTTTTTCAAAAAAAGCTCCGACCGGACATCAGTTTTGATGTCGTAGATCGGAACCTGATGATCGGCGGGCGCGATGCCTGCCTCTATTGTATTGATGGTTTTACCAAGGACGATACGCTTTTAAAAGTGCTGCAGGCGATGAGCAGCATTGAAACCGCCCAGATGCCTGACAATGCAAACGATTTTGCCGCCCTCTACCTCGCCTACGGAGAAATCGGGCTGGAAACGGATTCGGACGCGCTGATTATCCAGCTTCTCTCCGGTGTTCCTTTTCTTCTGATCGACGGGTATGCACAGGCACTCACGATAGACTGCCGCACCTATCCCGCCCGCGGAGTCAGCGAACCTGAAAAGGATAAGGTATTGCGCGGCTCGCGCGATGGTTTTGTCGAAACGCTTGTGTTCAATACGGCTCTGATCCGGCGGCGCATCCGCGATCCGAAGTTGCGGATGGAAATCATGAATATTGGGGAAAGTTCGCACACCGATATCGCCATCTGCTACATGGAAAACCGGGTGGACACCGAACTTTTAAACCGCATCCGCACCCGGATTCAAAAAGTGCATGTCGATGCCCTCTCGATGAACCAGGAAAGCCTTGCCGAATGTATTTATCCGCACAAATGGTTCAATCCGTTCCCAAAATTTCGTTTTTCAGAGCGTCCGGATACCTCCGCTGCCTCGATTCTGGAAGGAAATATCATCATTCTGGTGGACAATTCGCCATCCGCAATGATTCTGCCATCCTCTGTTTTCGATATCATCGAGGAAGCCGACGACTACTATTTTCCACCGCTGACCGGCACCTATCTGCGCCTGTCGCGGACGGTCATCTTTTTCCTGACCTTATTTCTGACACCGCTGTGGCTGCTTTTTATGCAGAATCCCGGCTGGATCCCGGAATGGCTCGCTTTTATCCGTGTTACCGACGAGATCCATGTGGCGCTGATCTATCAGCTTCTGATCCTGGAATTTGCCATCGATGGTCTGCGGCTCGCGGCAGTCAACACCCCCAGCATGCTGACGACACCGCTCAGTGTCATCGCCGGTATCGTGCTTGGAGAATACTCGGTCAAATCCGGCTGGTTCAACAGCGAGACGATGCTCTATATGGCGTTCGTCACGATCGCCAACTACTCGATGACGAGCTTCGAACTCGGCTACGCACTCAAATTCATGCGCGTCCTGCTCCTGATTCTGACCTTTTTCCTCAATCTCTGGGGCTTCATCGCCGGAACACTCATTGCCGTCGGCTGCCTTGTCTTTAACCGGACAATCGCCGGAAAAAGTTATATTTACCCGCTAATTCCATTTCACTGGAGTGAATTAAAAAAGCGGCTGCTCCGGAACCGGCTGCCGCATGAGGAGAAAAACGAGTAAGAATGTCGCATAAAATGTCCGCATACCCACAACTGCCCGGATGGTTCCGGGTACTGGCTGTGGTTTATGCGGACATTTTAACTTCTATATCTATCTTCTATTTTTCTTTCTTATACACTACCTCTTTCAGCACCTCCAGCGCCTCCTCATACCGCTCTGCCCCCAGCGAAGCACAGGACAACAGGAGCTTCGGATATCCCTCTTGAAAATGATGCTCCTGTTTTTCCAAAAGACTCCCGACCGACTCCACC
>ERZ780154.967-NODE-967-length-16948-cov-1.79518_pt1 | contig 16948 bp, 21 predicted proteins | sample MGYA00511568_ERZ780154 | MGnify/ENA primary metagenome ERZ780154 (study PRJEB29588, sample SAMEA2142525) | human gut metagenome | biome: human gut; feature: human-associated habitat; material: faeces | place: Denmark | collected 2008/2010 ...
CTTGGAGAAAATGCTCTGGATCAGTCCTATATTGATAAAAAAATCATAGAAACATATGCAGGAATGAAAGTTTCACCATTTCCTGAAGAATTAAAAATGTATGAAGAATTACCTTATTCTGCAACAGTATTAAGACAATTTAGAAAAAGCCCGACATTAGGAGCTCCGGGGGGATATATGTTCAGGTAAATGTATAATCTTTATTCTTTGTTATTTTTTACAATTATCAGATTAAGGTATTCCAGGCGGCTTCTGATATCTGTAATACACTCATAATTTGTTTCATAAAGGTTATCAATAGTTTGCTTAATGACATCGAGGCTTCCCAAAATTTCTTTTTCCAGTGTTTTGTTATCCATAATTTCTCTCTTACGCTTTGACTAATAGTTATATTAATACATATAATAAGGTAATTAAATTTTACTGTCAAGTCATATATTTTAACATTATGAACTTTGAGCAGTTTAAAAAACGAATTGGATTGAAAATAAAGTATTATAGGAAACTAAAAGATTTAACACAAGAAAGTTTATCTGAGAAAATTTCGTGTACTGAAAATTATTTAAGTTTAATCGAAAACGGACATAAAAATATAAGTTTAAAAATGGTGCACAAAATAGCAGAGGCTTTGAATGTAAACACTGCAAAACTTTTTGATGTTGAAGATTAATAATATTAAAACTTTTTCAGTTTAGCGTAAGACGCATCCATTGCTTTTATACCCTGCCGCCCGAAGTCAATCGTATACATCATGCTGTCGCCGATTTGCGTAACCTCTTTTATATGACCGATGCCGAGCTTGTCATGGAAAACTCTTTCTCCTTCATTAAATACGTATTCAATCGGAGCTGTTGTTTCCATTTTCTTCTGGCGCTCGGCTTCTGCTTCATGCGTTCTTTTTGCTTCTTTTCTTCAAGCATACGCTTTATGGCATTATCTTTGAAAAATTCTTTAACTTTTTCTTCATCACGCTGTTTATTCTCTTTTGATTTAACAAGAATTGTACGACTTGGAGTTCTTTGAGGTTTATTATAATATGAAGAATTTTGTTTTTGTCTGTCGCTTTGAGAATTGCCCGTTGCAAGTCCTTTTGTCGGAGCAACAAAGCCTTTACCAAACCCTGATGATGGTTTTACATATCCATAGCTATCTGATTGAGCAGCAGAATATGAAAAATCAGATTTTCCGGTACGAGCTTTAGATACGGCATTCTGGAATGTGGATGTACCGCTGGTTGAACCTTCAAATCCGATAGAATTCAGCAATTGACGGGGAATTTCATCAATAAATCTTGAAGGATTGTAATATTTGTATTCACCCCACATTTGACGTCGTTTTGCGGATGACAAATACAATTTTTCTTCTGCACGCGTAACACCAACATACATCAGACGTCGTTCTTCTTCCATTTCAGAAGGAACATTAAACGTTCTTTGATGAGGAAATACACCCTCGTCGCAGCCTGCAAGGAATACTACAGGGAATTCAAGACCTTTTGCAGAGTGCAGTGTCATTAAAGTAACGTTATTTGTAATATCATCCATTCCGTCAAGATCTGATACTAAAGCAACTTGCTGCAAAAATTCACCAAGCGCGTTATCAGGTTCTTCCGCAACAAATTCACCCGCAACGTTTACAAGTTCCTGTAAGTTTTCAATATCCGCTTCGCTTTCGGGAGTATTCTGCGCCTGTAATTCTGCCAGATAACCTGTTTTTTCTATGACAAGGGTTACAAATTCCTGCAAAGAATATGAAGTTACGGCATCTTTGAATTTCAAAATAAGCTGTGAAAAATCTCTTAATTTTGCTCTTGTTCTCGGCGGAATTTCAATTGCTTCTTCAATTCTCTGACATGCTTGAAAAAGACTTATGTCCTCTTTATCAGCAAAATCAGATAAATTTTTGATTGTTGTATCGCCGATTGAGCGCTTTGGTACATTGACAATTCTTCTGAAACTTTGAGAATCATCAGGATTGTAGATTAATTTAAGATACGCGATAATATCTTTAATTTCTTTACGGTCGTAGAATTTCAGACCGCCGTAAATTCTGTAGGGAATACCCGCTGCCATACATGCTTCTTCAAGAGCACGGGACTGTGAATTTGTACGGTAAAGAATTGCAAAACGGTTATAATCGCCTCCGCTGTCCTGCTTTATACGGCTTGCAATAAAGTTGGCTTCGTCAGCTTCATCCTGAGCTTCAAAATAATCAATAAGTTCACCGTCGCCTTTATTCGAATACAGAACTTTATCAACACGCTCGGTATTATTTTCGATAATCGCGTTTGCAACGTTCAAAATATTTGCGGTTGAACGGTAGTTTTGCTCAAGCTTAATTAATTTTGTCTTTTTAAAGTCTTTTTGAAAATTCAAAATAATAGTGTAATCGGCACCGCGCCAGCTGTAAATTGATTGGTCAACATCACCTACAACGCAAAGCGAACGTTCTTCGGGGATTTCAGCTTCGTTGTTGGTGTATAACATATTAATAAGCTTGTATTGAGCCATGTTTGTATCTTGAAACTCGTCAACGAGAATATGTTGAAATCTGTCATAATACAATTGACGAACTTCTTTGCACTGTTCAAGAAGTTTTACGGTCAACAGCAGCATATCATCAAAATCAATTGCATTATTGTTATTTAAAGCATTTTCATATTCTTCGTATATCGCCGCAATCTTCTGTGATTTAAAATCTCTTGCAAAAGTCGCAAACGTATATGCATCCTGCATTTTGTTTTTTGCATTAGATATAATTGTTTTCACAAGTTTAGGGGCATAAACTTTGTCATCTAGATTTAATTTTTTAACAGCCTGTTTAATCACAGCGTTACTGTCCGTTTCATCATAAATCGAGAAATTTTTATCGAGCTTTTTACCTGATTGAAAACTGTAATTTTCAATATTTTCTCTTAAAATTCTTCCGCAGATTCCGTGGAAAGTTCCGACCCACATGTATTTAACAACATCCTGTCCCAAAATATTTCCGAGACGCTCTTTCATCTCCTTAGCGGCTTTGTTGGTAAATGTTACGGCAAGAATATTTCTCGGTTTTACGCCGTTCTGTATTAAATATGCAATTCTTGAGGTAAGTAATTTTGTTTTGCCGCTCCCTGCACCCGCTAAAACAAGCAAAGGTCCCTGAACGGTCTGAACTGCTTCTCTCTGTTCTTTGTTAAGATTATCCAGTATATTTTCCATATCCCTATTCCCAAAATCAAATTTTTGTGATATAATCAGCATAAACTAAAAACGTAAAGATTGCAATTAGAAAGTAGGAAAAATGGTGAAAACTGACATGATGAATATATTTATGGGTTCTGAAGATGATGCAAAAGAAAATTCAATTATGGTGCCGATTGATGATATGGATACCGTGGCGTCAGATTCACCTGATACCGTTGACGAACTTGCAATGGAATTAGCTACTATTCAGCAATCTGCAAAAAGAATTGCAATTATCGGAAGCCGCAATCTTCCGATTACTCATCAGCAGATGATTGAAACACTTGCAACGGCTCTTGTAATGCAGGGAAATACAATTATTACATCGGGCGGTTCTTCGGGAACAAACGCGGCAGCTATCCGCGGTGCTATGAAAGCTAATCCCGATAAATTAAAAGTTATTTTGCCGCAGACTATCGGCCAGCAGCCATCAGACGTCCAAAATCAGCTTATCGGTGTTCCCAATATTGTTGAGCATCCTGACAGAGCAATGATGACTTTAGCAGATGCATCACGTGTTTGCAACAGAGAAATTATCGATGACTGCAACCAGTTGATTTGTTTCTTATCACATACAAGTAAAACTTTACATAATGCCGTTCAATATGCTGAAGAGGGTCATAAAGTTATTACTGTATTCTATCTGGATTAAAAACTTATTATTATGTCTGAAAATTTAAAAAAACTTACGGGCAAAAATAAAAATGACTATGAAACCGCCGCACGGGATTTAGTCAATAATGCCGATACAAAACTGTTCAAAGAACTTGTTGACAGTGACAGTTTTTTGTTTGACTTCGTTAAAAATAACGTTGCGCAGAGGATTGCAAACGAGATTAACGAAACTAACTACAAAAACTTAATTGAATTTTTAAAATACTACTCTCCATACTATGAAGATGTAATTGTTTCTTCACTCGTAAAATACGCTGATGAAGATTTGACAGACTTAATGCTGGAGAGGTTCGAAAACGGAACAGTTGAAGAAAAAATTTATGCAGCAAAATATTTTGCGAAAATTCAGGATCCGCTTGTGCATGAATTTTTAAAAGCGAACGCATACTCGGACAATGAATATCTCGCGCAAAATTGCGCATCAGCTCTTGCACAATGGAATGATGAAGAAGCTTATCACATTGCTGTCACAAAATTAAACAATGGTGATGACTTTGACAAACTTGCAGCCGTAAAATTTCTGGTCGCATACGGAAATAAAAATGCTGTCCCTGCAATTTTCGACACTATGAAAAATTCCACAATGCCCGAAAATATTGCCGGTGAAATTCCGTATCTTGAAAACCTGTTTGATTTGCTCGACAAATACTATGAAAATACGCTTCTCGCCATAAACTATATTATAAACGGGCTCGGAGAAATTTTACCTCTTTCCTGTGTATTTGACTTTGAGCTGTTTGAAGTATTTGAACGGCTTGTTAATAACCATAACGACAGCAAAGCGGCTATTGTAATCCTTAATGCGCAGGAAAAATTTGATATTCTGACGGAAAACGATGAATACACTTTTGACGAAAGCAAAGAAACAAAAAACGAAATTCAGGATATTAAAAGGCTTTTGAAAAATGCCGATAAAAAAGAACTTGAAAAATATATTAATGACGAGTTGAAAGAGGACAGTCCTCTAGTATTTACGGCATTGGATTTTGCGACGGACGTGCTTGCAATCCGCGAACTTTTGAAATCAAATAACCAGACATTAATTTTGAAAACAGCCGAAGTATTAAAAAATCTCGGGAATTTTGACGAAACCGCACGAACCGTTGCATTACTGAAAGTTACGGATATAAACATAAAAGCAATAATCCGTGCTTTATAAAATTTTTCATGCTAATATTCACATATGGAATTCATGGAAAAAACTATTAATTCAGAGCTTATTTTTGACGGCAGAGTTGTTAAGCTTTACAAAGACAGCGTAGAGCTTTCAACAGGTCAGAAAACTTTCAGGGAAGTTGTCAAGCATTCAGGCGGAGTTGTTATTTTAGCTTTTAAGGGAGACAAAATTCTTCTTGTAAAACAGTTCAGGTATCCCATGAAAGAAGTTATGCTTGAACTTCCCGCAGGAAAACTTGAGCAGGGTGAAGATCCGTTTGAAGCCGCTAAACGTGAACTGGAAGAAGAGACGGGATACTGCGCAAATAAATGGACTGATTTAGGTTATGTTTACACATCACCCGGTTACAGCGATGAAAAACTTTATCTTTACAAAGCGGAAGATTTGGAATTCACTCACTGCCACCCTGACGAAGGTGAAATTATTCAGGCATTTGAGTACAAATATGATGATGTGTTAAAGATGATTGATAACGGGCAAATTAATGACGCAAAGACGCTTTGTGCATTGCTCAGGGGGAAAAGATAATGATTAAAATGGTTGCGACAGACATTGACGGGACAATTCTGAAATGGGATTTCGGCTTTACTCCCGAGGTTAAAGACTGTATCAGAAAACTTACCGAACGCGGGGTTAAAGTAGTTCTGGTAACAGGCAGAATGCATAAGGCCGCAACATTTCTAGCAGATGAACTTGGTCTGGATACGCCAATTGTTTCATATCAGGGCGGAATGATTAAGGATAATTGCGATAACGGAAAAGTTCATTACAGAAAAGATTTAGACCCCGAACATGCAAAAGAAATTATAAAATGGGCGAAAGAAAATAATATTCATATTAATCTATATATGGATGACGTTTTGTATGTGGAAAAAGATGATGAAACAATCAGAAAATACACTGATGCAAGATATATAGAATACACTGTGTGCCCGTTTGAAAGCTTGGAAATCAAAAACGTAAATAAAATTCTTGCAATTAAATACGGCGATGCGGATACTGTTACCGAATGGGTTAACTATCTTGAAAAAAATTACCCCGAACTGTACATAGTTAAATCAACTCCTTATTTTTGCGAAATTTCTAACAAAGACGCAAGAAAATCTTGTGCCGTAGAATATTTGTGCAAAGAATGGGGAATTAAAAAAGACGAAGTTCTTACAATAGGCGACCAGAATAACGACATCGAACTTTTGAAAGCAGGCGGAATAAAAGTTGCAATGGGAAACGGCACAGCCGAATTAAAAGAATGTGCCGATTTCATAACAGATACCGTTGAAAATAACGGTTTTGTAAAAGCTATCAATATGTATATGAGGTAAACAATGTATAGAATAGGTTTAGGCTACGATATCCACAAACTCACCGAAGGAAGAGATTTAATTATCGGCGGGGTTAAAATTACGCATGAAAAAGGACTTTTGGGGCATTCGGATGCAGACGTCCTTATTCACGCAATAATTGATGCAATGTTGGGTGCGCTTGCACTTTCCGATATAGGAACTCTTTTCCCCGATACTGATGAACTGTACAAAGACGCTGACAGTACTGTTTTGTTGAAAGATGTTTACAAGCTTATAAAAGCAAAAAAATACGCAATAGAAAACATTGACAGTAACATTATTGCCCAGCAGCCGAAAATGATGCCTTATATTCCAAAAATGAAAGAGGTTTTATGCCAAATCCTCTCGATTGAACCAGAACGAATTTCAATAAAGGCTAAAACAAATGAAAAAATGGACGCGGTAGGACAGGAACTTGCAATAGAAGCTCACGCCGCTGTTCTTTTGAAAAAAGTATAGTTAATAAGGATGCCTCCCCCTAAGCTTGCTCATTCATCTATTAAAGTAAAATCGTCACCCATTTTTTCTTCTAACATTTTAACAATATCAGAACATCTTATACCAATAGCTTCTGAAATCTTCCAAAGATTTACAAACTGACATTTTTGCTTGCCTCTTTCTATTTTGCTTAATGTACCTTTAGGAATATCATACTCATAAGCTAATTTTTCAAGAGTTAACTCTGACCTATTTTTGCGTAATTCTTTTAAAATTTCACCTAATTTTAGCGATAATTGTAAAAGTTTTTCATTTTCTTGCTGCATATTTTTACCATCACTGATATGATTTAATTATAAGTTTCGTAAACGAAAATAAATTACATTATATATTATATGCTTAAAAAGCAAAATACCTTAAAGGTATTATCATTTATCAATTAAAGTGTTAGTATTTTTAAATAATTATATATAATAGTAAACTTTTCCGGATCTTGTTTAATTAGCTCAATGCGCTTATTAAAATCCTCATTTACAACTTCCGGGTCATAAAGAGCATTAACATATAATAATTCATAAGGCACTTTTAATGCTTGTGCAATTTTATCTAAATTTTCAGGCTTTGGATATGTTAAACCACGTTCAATATCACTCAATGCAGAAGTATTCATGTTAATAATTTCACTTAAATCATCTTGAGTAAGTCCGCGTAATTCCCTAATTCTTTTTATATTAGACCCTACAATGGTTTTGATGTAACTGCTATTACGACTCATTTTATTATATTAAAGTTTATTATTATTTTTTAAAATAGTATATTAGACGATAACTTATTGCATCATACTTTGTTTTATGATATACTTTTAATTATCAAATAGTTCTTTGATATTTTTATGTAAAGCCTTAGCTATATCAAACAAAGTATCAACAGGTGCGTTTACTTCTGCACGCTCAATCATACCAATATAGTTCCTGCTTCTGTTTATCATTTCAGCCAGTTTTTCTTGCGATAAACCCTTAGCTTTTCGCAAAAATTTGATATTTTTACCAAGCTTTTTTAAATCAGATTTAGCCATAAATTAATTATGGATTTTTTTATTAACATTTTCTACCAAGTGTGATTTATCAAAAAATCCCTAAACACATTATTATAAGCATTTTTACAATTTAAAAAATTACCAAATGAGATTGGTCAAAAGGAGAACATTACGCAAAAAGTAAAATTCAAAAAAACACCTTACATCATAAGGTTAATGCACGAAGCTTCCACCATAGGTACATATAGAGTAAGCAAAGAAATTTTTCTTTCTGTTACAAAAAAACTCAAACCCTACCAGTCGTTTAGACAAGAACCTAAAAAAATAAGATGTGTTGAAACAGGGGAAATTTTTAAAAACGCAAAAGAAGTCAACGAATTGTTAATTCAGCAGGGTAAATCCACCAGTTACAGCGCATTTAGCAGAATTAAAGATGTTTGCAACAAAAAAAGAGAAAAAGCATACGGATACCACTGGGAATTCATCGATGATTAAAAAGAAAAAGTTATTTCCTGACGGCTTTTATGTTAAAATCCGGTTATGGATATAAAACTACAAATTCTTGAAAAAGCAGAAAATGATTACAAAGAATTTTTTTCCTCACTTATTCCAAACATTAATAACGTTCTCGGGGTAAGACTGCCTGTTCTGCGAAAAATCGCAAAAGAAATTCATAAAAGCGGGAAATGGGAAGATTTTATAAAACAGACTGACTGCCAATATATGGAAGAAATTATGCTTCAGGGAATGGTTATCGGACTTGTAAAAAAAAGCCCCGAAGAAATTCTTGAACTTGTAAAGGATTTTGTCCCGAAAATTAATAACTGGGCAGTCTGTGACACCTTCTGTGTCGGTCTGAAATTTACAAACAAAAACAAAGAACTTGTATGGAATTTTATTCAACCTTATTTTACATCAAAAGAAGAATACGATATCCGCTTCGGTTACGTCATGCTTCTTTCATACTTTATAGATAATGATTACATTGACAGGGTTTTAGACTTAATCGACAATTTCAGAGATGAAAGGTATTATTCAAGAATGGCTGTTGCCTGGGCGCTTTCAATATGCTATGTAAAACAGCCCGAAAAAACTCTGGAATACTTAAAAACATCAAAACTTGACAATTGGACGTTTAACAAAAGTATCCAAAAAATCTGCGAGTCGTTAAGGGTTGATAAAAGCACCAAAAATATGCTAAAATGTTTGAAACGAAAATGAATATTATAACAGAAAAAAAATTGGCAGCGGGTCTTTCAATAACTTCCAACGCCGTAATAATCATTTTAAAATTTGTTGCAGGTGTAATCTCTGGTTCTATAAGTATCATTTCTGAAGCCATACACTCGCTGAGCGATTTTCTTGCATCTGTGCTTACTTTTTTTGCCGTAATGAAATCTTCCGAACCGGCTGACGAAACACACCCTTTCGGACACGGAAAATATGAGGACATGTCAGGATTTATCGAAGGCGGATTGATAATTTTTGCAGCCTTTTATATTATTTACGAAGCCTGTAAGAAATTGTTTTTGCATCATACATTTGAAGTTGACACAACTCTCGGTATCGGTGTAATGCTTTTCGCAGTTATCGCAAACTTTTTCGTAAGCAGATATCTTTTTAAAGTTGCAAAAAAATCAAACTCCATATCTCTCTTTGCAGACGGTGAACACTTAAGAACAGATATATATTCATCACTCGGCGTAATGGCAGGGTTAATTTTAATCAAAATAACAGGAATTGAGATATTAGACCCGATAATCGCAATACTGGTCGCATTATTTATTTTAAAAGCAGGTTTTTCTATTTCAAAAGAAACCTTAAATAATTTACTTGACGGGTCTTTACCCTCCGAAGAATTAAAATTAATAGAAGAAATAATCAGTTCATATGATAATGAATGCGTTAAGGGTTACAAAAATCTTAAAGCCCGCCGCTGCGGTCCGTCAAAAGACATTGAAATAACAATGCTTTTCCCTGATGATATGACTATCAATGAATGCCATAAAATCTGTGATAAAATAGAAAATTTAATTGAAGAAAAGCTCGGACACGTAACAATTATGATACATGCCGAGCCTGAAAATTGTAATAAACAACATTTAAGCTGCTGAACGCAAGTTCTGTATTATTGTAAAAATTTCGTGTGCAAGTTCTTTATCCGGATTTTTGTCGGGATGTAATTTAAGTATTAAAGATCGAAATTCACTTTTAGGCATTTTTGCAATTGTTTCTATAGGCACGCCGATAATTTGATCGAGTTGTGCTTTTTCAGCAGTTGTAAGATTTGAAATCTTACTGCTGCTGCCTAATTTTGAGGCTATATTTTTAACAAAATTTAAGTTTACATTACCAGCAGCAGATGCTGTTTCAGATGCTGCACCGGTTACTTTTGCCCCGTTTTCTCCGGCTCTTGCCCCTGCAGAACCTGCATTAGAAGTTTTAGAAGATGCAGTTCTTACTACAAGGTCTGAATTTCCGGAAGGAGCTTTAGGAATAGGCGCCGGAGTTCCGCCTGTTGTTTTAGAGGCTGTTTTAGATATTGTTTTTCCGGCTAATCCGCCTGCGCCTTTTACTATACCGGCAGTTGCGGCTGTAATTGTTCCTTCAACCATAGCTTGTTTTGCAATATTATCCAGATTCTGAGCATTAACATCTCCGTCAATATTGTTTGTAGCAAGGTCTGTAACTTCAACAGCCGCTCTTGCTGCCATAGTTGAAGCACCTGCAACAGCTGCAGTTGCTGCCAGAGACGCTCCGCCCGTAGCTGCAGCAGCCGCTGCGGAAGCTGCGACCACTACTGTTGTTTTGACAGCAGAAGCACCTTGCTGCTGAGATTTATTGTAATCCATTACACGCTTGTGGATATCATTTTTTGTTCCGTAAGCTTTTTTGTAATTTTCATCTGTAGGATTTGCTTCGTACTCTGCTATTTTTGCGGGATCATAGTCTACTCCGTAAATTTCTTTAAATTTAGAACTAAATTCTGCTGCCCCTTTAGATTGAGCCGTTTGTAATTCTTTTATCTGATTTTCATAAGTCTTTAAATCTTCTTCAACCTTAACCGCTCTGTTATCGGAATTCCATAAAACACTCACGGCGTCGGCTGTTTTACCTGCCCAGCCATCTCGGTCAAGCTGTTGTTGAAAAGCAGCTCTTGCATTTTTAACTGTTTCTTTTTGCGAGTTAACAGCAGTGTACTCCGTTTCACGCTGTTCATAGTATTCTTTTTTAATCGGGGTACCGTCTGCCGCAAAATACCATGTTTCTCCGTTCTCTGCAGTATAAGAGTATCTGCCCGAAGCGTTTTCAGACATTTTTCGTTTATCGGGTGATGCTTCTACAGCCTCGTAATAACTCTGTTTTAATTCCGTAATATTTCGTCCCGCCATTCTGAGTAATGGTATATCTGCCTGTTTCACTTGTTGTCTTAAATCCCCAGTGGGATTGATCAACCGCCGCCTCAATATCTGACATTTTAACTTCTGTACCGTCTTTCAATGTTATATTATCAGGCAAAGTAATTTCCTCAGGCATATTTGCTGCTTTAGGATTAACATTATTTTGTGCTTTTAACAACCTTACGATTTCCATTGTCTGCTTATGGTCTTTAATACCATATTTTGCCTGAACAATGCCGTACCATGTGTCTTTATAATTAACTTTATATTGATGATTAATATTCTCAGGTTTTTCTGCATGTTCGGGTTGTTCCTGTTCTTGTACCTCATCAGCAGTGACAGTTACATGTTCCTCAACAGGATTTTCAACCTGCTCCTGTGCAGATGGTATTTCTTCTGCCTGAACAGGAGCAGTAGCCGGTTTTTCATCAGGCAGATTGTTTGCAGCCACCTGCTGGGAATACATGTCATTCAATGCCGCATAAAAATTATTTACGTCAGATTTTTTTGTACCGAATTGCTTTATGCCTTTCACTTCTCTTTTTGATAATATACCGTCATCACCCGCACGGTTTAACAAAAATGCCTTTAATGCTTTGACTTCTTTTTCATCAAGTTTGCCATCATTATTAAAGTCAAATTTTTCAAAAATAGATTTATTTACATCATTCTTAGCAATACCTTTACCGTTAAATATGCCTAAATTAATTTGACTGCCTTTTTTCCCGAGTTTTAATAAATCGCCGCCGCTGCCTTCAATATTACTCATAAATTACTCCTTTCTAATAGTACAAGCTACGGCAAAACCTGAAAAAACTTGATACAAGGGCATCGCATCCTATCCTATCCTATCCTATGAGGGATTATAAGCGGGTTTCAGGCAATTTAAAATTTATCTTTACATTATGTAACATGTGAAGGCAGACTTCTTGATTACAAATTGTAAACATACACTTTTCAACAAAATGTTTTTTGGTTATGCTGGGCGTGTGTGTATGAAAAGGAGATTTATATCATGCCAAAATTCAATTTAATGTCGTACATTATGCCTCCTGAAGATAAGATGTTTTTTACATACTTTCAGGAAAGTGCGGAAATTTGCCTTAAAACCGCTAAACTTTATGACGAAATTATGCATAACCATTTAAACGATGAATATAAGGAGAAAGCTCTTAAATATAAAAGGAAAGGTAAACTTTCGTATAAAGCCTGTTTAAAACAGCTGAACAAAAGTTTCATAACCCCTATTGAGAGGGAAGATATTCAAACCATAGCGGTTCAGCTGAACAAAATAACAAAAAAAATCGTAAAGGCCTGTTTGAATTTGGAAGTGTACAGATTAGACAACTACACGGACGAAATGAAAGAACAGGCTTTAACTTTGGTTCAGGCAACGGAAAAACTCGGCGAAATTATAAAACAATTTAAAAAAGTTTCCGACGTTGAGGAAATTACCGAACTTAATATCGAGATGAAAGAGATTGAATCTCACGGAGATGAAATTCACCGCCGCGCCATGGGTAATTTGTTTTCAGGACAGTATGAAGCTCTTGATGTTATTAAATTAAGAGATATGTATAAAGAAATTGAAAATGCTTTTGATGCTTGTTTCTTCGTATCGGATACAATTCTGAATGTAGTATTGAAACAAAGTTAGGCAAGGGAAAAAATGAGTATAACGATTTTACTTTTAATAGCTGTAGTACTTGTAGCTCTGGCATTTGAATTCATAAACGGTTTTCATGATTGTGCAAACGCAATTGCAACGGTTGTATCGACAAAAGTTCTTTCACCCAAGCAGGCTGTACTTTTCGGAGCGAGTTTGGAGTTTGTTGGAGCCTTAACCGGAACACACGTTGCAAAAACAATCGGTTCGGGAATTGTAAACGCTGATATGATTACACTTACGGTAATATTCTGCGCGCTTCTTGCGGCTGTCATCTGGAATTTATTTACGTGGTGGCTCGGGCTTCCGTCAAGTTCTTCACATGCACTTATAGGCGGTCTTTTAGGAGCGTCAATTGTTAAAGCGGGTATAGATGTTGTTCATTTTCATACACTTTTAGACAAAGTAATCGTACCCATGTTTACATCACCGGTTCTTGGATTTTGCGTCGGCTTTACATTAATGCTTTTAATAGCTTGGGTAATCATTATCTTGAGAGAAAGCCCGCAGACAGTTAACAAGCAGTTCAGAAAATTACAGCTAATCTCATCGGGTTTAATGGCATTGAGCCACGGCTCAAACGATGCTCAAAAAACAATGGGGATAATTACTCTTGCGCTTCTGGCAGGCGGAGTTCTGCATAAAAGTCCGACAGGAGATTTTGAAATTCCAATATACGTAATAAGCGCATGCGCGCTTACTATGGCAGCAGGTACGATGAACGGCGGATGGAAAATAATTAAAACAATGGGTCATAAAATAATTAAGCTTAAACCAATCCACGGTTTTGCGGCAGAAACATCGGCGGCAGGCTTAATCTTAACTGCTTCGCATTTCGGTATACCTCTGAGCACAACGCATGTAATTTCAACGGCAATTATGGGGGTTGGTTCAACTTTCCATGCGCATGCGGTTAAGTGGCGCGTTGTCGGTAATATCGTTATAGCATGGGTTCTTACAATTCCTGCATGTATGATTATTTCCTCAATAATTTATTACCTGATTTATAAATTTATATAGCCCTTTATACTAATGAAGATTTGGCATCTGTGTGATTTCATTATAAAAAAGGGAGGAATAATTTATGTCCGAAAATAATAATGAAGAAATTTTTGAGGCGGAAGTCTGCGAAATATGTGAAATAGAAAAACCAAAAAAAATTTTAATGGTTGTAACACAGGCAGACCATTTTGACGAAAAACACAAAACAGGTTTGTGGTTTGAAGAATTTGCAGTACCTTATCTTGCCTTTATCGAACAGGGTTATACAGTAATCGTTGCGACACCCGCGGGCGGAGCCGCCCCGCTTGATCCTGACAGTGAAAATCTTTTAGACGATATCAGGTGGAATAAAGCAAAAGAGGCACTAGGCGATACGGAACAGCTAAACACGGTTGATTTTACATCCTGTGATGCAATTGTATTGCCGGGCGGTCACGGTCCGATGTTTGATCTTTACAAAAACGAAACTTTAGGGGAAATTATTAATGACTTTTCCGAAAGAAAAAAACTTATCGCTGCAGTTTGCCACGGTCCTGCAGGACTTCTTGCCGCAAAAAAAGACGGAATACCTTTTGTAAACGGCAGAAAACTCACCTGCTTTACAAATGAAGAAGAATATTATTATAAAAAAGAAAATCTTACTCCTTTCTTTTTGGAAGATGCACTTAAAGATGCGGGCGCCGAATTTGTAGAAGGCGGCATCGGAGAAGTTAACATCGTAGAGGACGGAAACCTTATAACAGGTCAAAACTTCCAATCAAGTAAGGCATTTGCACATGCAATAATTAATTATTTAGACCGCTGATTGCGGTCTAAATTTTTGACTTTATTATGATAATCTGCTAGTATTAATTTGTTATTTAATTACCAAAAGATACTAAAGGAGAATTTATGGAATTAAATGAGCTTCCAAAGTGTCCTGTCGAAACAACACTAAAACTTATCGGAGAAAAATGGAAGGTGCTGATTATAAGGGATTTGCTTAACGGAACAAAACGTTTCGGGGAATTAAAGAAAGCCTGCAGCGGAATATCTCAAAAAGTTTTAACGACAAATCTCCGCTCTATGGAAGATGACGGACTTGTAAAAAGAGAAGTGTTTGCACAAATTCCGCCTCGTGTCGAATACACACTCACAGACGTCGGCTACAGCCTTGCACCTGTATTAAATGCAATGGCAAGCTGGGGGACGGATTACAAAACTTTTTTGAAACTTCTTGCAAAAAGAGGTTAATATATTGTTGTAATATGCCGTGTCGGGTAATATTTTACGAATTTTAATTATGTATAATACTTTACATAAAAAAGTAATCATGTATTATATATGTAGGAGAATTAATTATGAAATTATTGACTGCAATTCAAAAGGTCCTTCCTGTAGAGAAAGACAGCTCTCATTTGCAGCTTCTTTACTCAAATATGCATCCTGAAACAAGAGAAGAAGTGGTTTATCGCAAAAACGGAAAGTCTGTTGATAAAATTATTGAATTTGATGTTACTACCGGTTCAAAAGTAAAAACAACACATTATGATTATTTCAACGATAAAAAAATACGCTCTGTTGACGAATACGACCGCAAAACAGGTAAGAAGCTAAGAACAATTAATTATGTTCTGTATAAATCAGTTGATGAATACGACCCTGAAACAGGTAAAAAACTCCGTACAATAAACTTTAATGTTAAAGACGAAACAAAAATTTCCTCGATACAGGAATACGATTCGGAAACAGGAAAAATTATAACAATTTCAATATACAAACGCGACGGAAAAACAGTGAGTATAATAAAAAAGATTGACCCTGTAACGGAAAAAGTTACAAGCTGGGTTAACAATAAAAACTATGAATACAAACCCGTTGAACCCGCTAAAGTTATGACACGATGCTATGACAACATCAAAGTTATGGACAAAAAAGACAAAGAAAATATTGCACAGTTAATAGATAATTTGTATTCAAATAAAGTTAAATTTGAAAACATTTAAAAAAAAGGAAAATTATGATTTATAACGAGAGCAAAACTTTAAACAACGGAGTTGAAATCCCTGTTCTGGGCTTAGGTGTTTATAACAGCGGAGATGAAACCGCCGAAGCAGTCAAAACTGCCCTTAACCTTGGTTACAGACATATTGATACTGCTAAATTTTATTTTAATGAAGCAGATGTTGCAAAAGGAATTAAACATAGCGGTATTGACCGTAAAGAAATTTTTATAACAACAAAAATTTGGAACGATGATATGCGCGCACATAAACAGCGTGAAGTTATTGAAGAAAGTCTTAAAAATCTTGATACAGATTACATTGATTTGTTTTTAATTCACTGGCCTGTAAAAGATGTCTTTGTCGAAACATGGAAAATTATGGAAGAATACTATAAAAAAGGGGTATTCAGAGCAATAGGCGTCAGCAACTTTCACCCCCAGCACTTGAAAGAACTTTTGAATTCGGCAGAAATTATCCCCGCAGTAAACCAGATTGAAGTTCATCCTTACCTTACACAGGAAGAACTTGTTAAATATAATCAGGATAAAGGTATTGCAGTTGAATGCTGGAGCCCTGTCGCAAGAGGAAAAGTTTTTAAAGATGAATTTTTACAATCACTTGCCGATAAATACTCCAAATCTGTTTCTCAAATTGTTCTGAGATGGGAAGTTCAAAGAGACTTGATAGTTCTCCCGAAATCCGTTCATGAAGAAAGACTTAAAGAAAATGCGGGAATATTTGATTTTAAGCTTACCGATGACGATATGGCGGCAATATCAAATCTTAACAGAAACGAACGTGTAAATGAGGAGTCAAATCCCGATACATTTACTTTTTAGTCCTTAAACTTGACAAAACCACCGAAATAGTAAATAATTAAAAAGATAAAAAGGAGGCTTTAGCCTCTGGCAAAGACAAAAAATGTTTGGCGCAATTGCCAAAGAGGATAAAAAAGGAGGCTGAAATGATGAATTTAAAAGCGTTAAGAATTGCCCCCC
>ERZ780154.970-NODE-970-length-16898-cov-1.87573_pt1 | contig 16898 bp, 17 predicted proteins | sample MGYA00511568_ERZ780154 | MGnify/ENA primary metagenome ERZ780154 (study PRJEB29588, sample SAMEA2142525) | human gut metagenome | biome: human gut; feature: human-associated habitat; material: faeces | place: Denmark | collected 2008/2010 ...
ATGCCCGAAAAGTATTTCTATCGCTCATATAGCACGCCTGAACCGCGAATTCCTGAAAGCAAAATTGAAAGACTAATAAAACACTTCCGAAAAAGTGTTTTTCGAAAGTAAATGCTTTTAAAGAAAAATGCTATCTTTACCAGATAGCATTTTTTATTACCCGATAATGAAAACTCATCTGTATTTTCTTTTCCCAATCGTACTATGCCTCACCCACAGCTCCAAGAAGTAAAAGAACGATAATCCACTGATTTTTATAAAACAAATAAATGATATGCAACTCTTTTACCGCGAAAAAGGCAATTCTTCCTATCCGCCCCTGATCCTGCTGCATGGATTATGGGGAGCTTCTGACAACTGGTTGGGAGTGGCAAACCAACTAGCCACACATTTTCATGTCCTTCTCCCGGACTTCCGTAACCACGGCCACTCTCCCCACGATGATGTACACGATTATTCTGCTTTAAGTGAAGATATTACAGATTTTATCGGCAGCCTGAATTTACCCACCCCTCCCTTTATCGCCGGACATTCTATGGGAGGGAAAGCATTGATGCTCTTGCTACTGAAAAGACCGGAAATCGTACAAAAAGCAGCAATTATCGATATATGTCCCCGGAATTATGAAGTCAATAACTTTCATCAGGAACTATTCGGCAAACTAGCACGATTCTCCCTCCGGCATTATACCAGCCGCCAGGAACTACATGTCCGTCTACGGGAAGAATTTTCTTCAGAAGAATTATATCAGATAGCTCTCAAGAATATACAGAAAACATCTTCCGGCTTTGAATGGAGAATAAATCTGAAAGCAATCTGCAACAATCTGTTCCAATTGATGTCATGGCCTCCTACCGGCAACACAACTTATTCTAAACCGATCCTGTTTATCAAGGGAGAATATTCAGATTACATCAGCCCTCATGATTTACCGGCTATTTATACCCTATTTCCAGCAGCGGAGCTCTATACCTTACCTTCTGACCACCAAATACATATCCGTCAGCCACAGCTTCTTGCCCGCACTCTTGATCATTTTTTTTCCGATTCTATTCCTTCAGATACTTTTTAGTGAAATAAGCCACGGCCTGTACATTAGCATATCCATAATTATCGTTGACCGGATCAATGCCCGGTTCATACAATAAAGCTGTCAGACGAACCACATAAGTTTCTCCCTTTTTCAATTCATTGAGACGGTTTACTTCACCTGCTGTAGTGGATTTTACAGTAAGTGAAGCAGTTCCCGGAGTTTGAATACGACTGACAAAATAAGGAGTTCTCAAATCCATATACTTATCCAATACTTCAATACGGTAATATACTTTTGGCAAAGCATAGGGAGTCCAGGAAACAAGCATGTCCCCCGAATTATCGTTGATATTCAAATTGGTTTCAGCCGGCAAACGCCCAGTCAGGTTCTCCCGGTAAAGTGAATCCCGTAATTTCAAATGAATATCTTTTCCCACGCGGATATAAAACCTCACTTCCCTTTTTCCTGCTTCGGGATCCACATACAAAGGCATCTCCTCTATCCAGAAATAATCATTATTCTTCAAATTCACCTGGTTTCCGTCAGCCATCAACAACTTTCCTTCCCGCACATCCAAATTTCCACGGACATCAACCCCGACATAGGTCTTAAGCTGATTCCCCGCAGTATACTCGTTCACCAGAAAAGCATCTGCGGTCAAATCTCCCAAATACCCCAAAGAAGACGTATATTCCCGGCTTCCCTGTTCATTGATGATCGCCTGGATATAATTTTCCCCACTATGTTGTACATGCCATATCACCTCATTTCCATCATGATAATGGAAGGTGATCTTATTTTCATTCGACGTCCAGGTTCCAACGGTATATTCCCTCCGGCCACTGAAGTCTATATTTTTCAAAGCACCTCCATTTTCCATCCGGATCACCTCAAGCAAATCCTGTCCACCAAAGCTATTTTTATCACCAACCCAAGCATTATAATACCAATCCTTACCCGTCAGGTACGACATATCCAACTGGGTATCATCCCTAGCATCATCCTTACTACAAGCACAAAAAAAACTTACCAAACAAGCCACCATCAGTAATTTACCAATTTTCATCATCTCTATTTTACATTTAAAAGCGAAACTTTCCGGAAAAATAAATTCTTCCGTTTACAACCATTCTGATTTTACAATTAGTTATATCTTTGTAAAGAACAATTTTTATACCAAAGTTATGCTTTATCCTCTAAAATTCAAACCTATCCTCAAACAAACGATCTGGGGAGGTCATAAATTAGCCAGTAAAAGTGAAAATTCTAACTTACAAAACGCTATCGGCGAAAGCTGGGAAATTTCCGGAGTCCAGGACAATGTCTCTGTAGTCTCCGAAGGTCCATTGGAAGAAAACACATTGGAAGAACTGATTGAAGTTTACATGGGTGATCTGGTTGGGGATAAAATCTACGGACAATTTGGGATCGAATTTCCCTTACTGATAAAGTACATCGACGCCAGTGACAACCTATCCATACAAGTCCACCCTGATGATGCCATAGCAAAAGAACGCCACAATGCCTATGGTAAAACTGAAATGTGGTATATCCTGGATGCTGAACCCAATGCACAATTAATCATGGGTTTCAAAAAAGAAACCACAAAAGCAGCATATTTGCAAGCTCTACATAACAATACCCTACCCGATCTGCTGAATGTAGAAAAAGTAAATAAAGGAGATTGCTTTTTTATCCCTGCAGGAACTGTCCATGCCATCTGCAAAGGTTGCTTCTTAGCAGAAATCCAGCAAACATCTGACATCACCTATCGTATCTATGACTACGACCGACGCGACAAAAACGGAAATCCACGTGAGCTGCACACCGACCTGGCCAGTGATGTAATCAATTATAGTAAACAACAACAACACGCCATCCACTACCATCAACACGAAAATCATACCGAAGAATTAGTGGAATGCAACTATTTCACAACAAACTACCTGAAATTCAACAAAGAAATTGAGAAAGATTATATCCGGATAGACTCATTTGTCATTTATATGTGCCTACACGGAAGTTTTAATCTCGTTTACAATGTCGACAAAACAGTCAAAGTCACGAAAGGAGAAACCGTTCTGGTCCCTGCCATTATCAAGAACCTTTTCCTGATACCTGAAAAGGAAGCCGAACTACTGGAAATCTATATTCAATAAACTAAAAAGCTGTCCAAAAGTGTTTTTGGACAGCCTTCTGATCATCAAAACAGATCTTTAGAAATAATAATTGAACCCAACTGAAGCACCCAGATTCAGTTCTAATCCAAAACTTCTGTTAGTTACTTTATTATCGCTATCTACCTTATAGGTATCGGCTTGATAACTCAAATCTCCTGTTTTAAATGTAATACCTATCCGGTCAATTGGTTTAAATTCAAAACTCAACAAAGACAAACCGGTATAAAAAGAAAAAAGATCCATATCCTCTGTTTTACTATCCGTTAATTCCTCTTTATATTTTCCGACAGCAAATCCTATATAAAATGTTGGAACATAATAAAACTTTTCGCCCAAAGAAACATAGTACTTGGCTACAGGCTGAATTAAAAAACGGCCCGTTTTATTAAACAACTCGTCATCAACCGAATTATTGTTTCTTTCTTTAGTAAGCCAGTAACCGATCCCAAGTCCAACCGAAAATTTGTCAGCCACAAAATAATTGAATTCAGGAATAATGCGAAACTCACGGTCACCTTTGTAAGTCTCTGAACTGGAATCATAAGTCAATTTACTACTCTTTGAAATCCAGGATAAAGAACCAGAAACAACAAAATCTCCTTTCTGCTGGGCAAATAAAGAAACAGATAACACCACTAAAAATGAAATTAATAATAACTTTTTCATATCACCATGATTTTAAGGATTAGAATTTACAAATATAAGGATTTAAAAAAAACATCAAAATTTTACTAAATTTATTCAAACGAAAAAACGTTGAAACTGAATTTTCAGATCAGTTCCAACGGCTCGTATACTCAGGGAAAAACTCAATTCATCTCCATATGTTCCTGATCTGTCAATTTCTCACAATAATGACATTTCAAAACAATCGGAGCAGCATTCACGACAGCGAACTTCGTCTTCACTTTCTCATGATTAGTGATACATTTGGGGTTCATACATTTCACAATCCCTTCCACTCTTTCTGGAACATTCACTTTTTTCTTTTCCACTACATCATAATCACGGATAATATTAATCTTAGCTGAAGGAGCAACCAAAGCCAGCTTATTCACCTCATCATCTTCCAGAAACTTATCCCAGATTTTAATAATCGCTTTCTTACCTAATTTTGTACTACGCAGGTTCGTACCCAACGTCATTGCATTCTCCATGGAAGCAATCCCTAATACATTGATCACATCAAATAATTTATCAGCCGGTATATGATCTATCACTGTACCGTTCTCTATAGCACTTACCTGTAATTCCTTTTTAGCCATAACAAAATCATTTCAAATTGTAAATTTTAGATTTCAAATTCAGGATTGTCCGATTGTAATTTACACTCTACAACCTAAAATTATTTCAGTCCCAATGCTTTGCAAATAATAGCCTGACGGGCAAATACTCCATTGCGGGCTTGTTCGAAATAATAAGCTTTCGGATTCTCGTCCACATCAACGTCGATCTCGTTCACCCGGGGCAGTGGATGCAAAATCCGCATATTCTCTTTAGCAGTCGCTAACATAGCATTCCGGAGAATATACACATTTTTCACCTTCTCATATTCCAAAGGATCTGCAAAACGTTCCCGCTGTACACGTGTCATATATAAAATATCAGCCTTATCAATCACTTCATCCAATTCCGTATGTTCATAGTATGGAATATTCAGTTCCTTCAGATGCAACTTATAAGCCTCAGGCATTTGCAATGATTCAGGGGCTACAAAATGAAAAGTAGGATGAAAATGGCTCATTGCCTGTAATAAAGAATGAACTGTACGTCCATACTTCAAATCACCTACCATACAGATATTCAAATTCTCCAATGTCCCCTGAGTTTTATAAATAGAATACAAATCCAGCATCGTCTGCGAAGGATGCTGATTGGCCCCGTCACCCGCATTGACCACCGGATGTACCGCAACTTCACTCGCATAACGGGCTGCCCCTTCCACTGGATGACGCATCACAATCAAGTCTACGTAATTATCTACCATCTTAATCGTGTCCTTCAGCGTCTCCCCCTTCGTTACACTCGAAGAAGAAGAATCCGAAAATCCGATAATACGTCCTCCCAATCGGTTTATAGCCGTCTCAAAACTCAAACGGGTACGGGTCGAAGGTTCAAAAAACAAAGAAGCAACAACTTTGCCTTCCAACAAACGTTGATTCGGATTCGCCTCAAATTCCGAAGCCAACTGCAATACTTCCAGAATTTCTTCTTTTGTGTAATCTTCAATGGATACTAAGCTGTGTGTGTTCATATTTCCATATTTATGTTGTAAATTGTAAATAACAGCAAACCATAAAGCAAAAAAAAACCAACACGTCTCTCAACAATGTTGGCTTTATAAATCTTTATCAATAATTCGGCAAAACTGTCTGTAATGCTCAACAGTATGCTTACTTATCACGCTATATAAATAATCTGATTTCATATCAGAATTCAAAAGTATATAAAATTTCGAATCTGTAAAATTTTTACTGACCAAAATTTCATATTCTTATCTTCTCCACAACCCTGCTATCCGGTCGGCTATATCCTTAGCAACAGCCTGTTTGGGCTTTAAATCATATTCATACCGTGTTCCAGCTGCATCCATCATCGTCACCTTATTGGTATCATAACCAAAACAAGCATGCTGATCCTTCAGGCTATTCAACACAATCAAATCCAGATTCTTTTTATGCAATTTCTGTAAAGCATTACACTCCTCATCATGGGTCTCCAGGGCAAATCCCACCAACAATTGTCCATTCCGCTTCTGTTTTCCTAATTCTTCGGCAATATCACGGGTAGGCACCAACTTCAAGGTCAATCCCTCTTTTCCACGTTTCAATTTACAGTCTGCTTGTTGCTCCGGAGTAAAATCAGCCACAGCTGCACAAGAAACCACCACATCACAACAACCGGCATTTGCCATCACCTGGGTATACATTTGGGCAGCTGATTCGACGTTGATCCGGCGAATGGACGGATGCTTCACAGCCAAACTCACCGGACCTGATACCAAAACCACTTCAGCTCCCCTCCCTGCAAATTCTTCTGCCAGTGCATATCCCATTTTCCCGCTTGAATAGTTACCAATAAAACGGACAGGATCGATCTTTTCATAAGTAGGTCCTGCTGTCAACAACACCTTTTTTCCTTTAAAATCCTCCGGTTGTCCGAAATAATGGCGTATGAAAACAACTATATCTTCCGGTTCTGCCATCCTTCCCTTACCTACTAATCCACTAGCCAATTCCCCTTCTCCAGGTTCTATAATCAGATTTCCGTATCCCCTCAAAATAGCCAGGTTATGTTGTGTCGCCGGATGACTATACATATCCAGGTCCATAGCAGGAGCCACCATCACCGGACATTTCGCTGACAAATAAGTCGTTAACAAAAGATTATCAGCAATCCCATGAGCCATCTTGCCTATGGTATTAGCCGTTGCCGGCGCTATCAGGTATAAATCAGCCCAAATCCCCATATCCACATGCGAATGCCAATCTCCATTCTCCGGATTATAAAACTCCACCATCACCGGATGCTTAGACAAAGTAGCCAATGTCAGGGGAGTAATAAACTGCTTGGCTAAATCAGTCATGACCACTTTTACCTCAACCCCTTCTTTTACCAACAAACGGACCAGGGAAGCCGCTTTATACGCTGCAATACTCCCCGTTACACCTACAATAATATGTTTACCTTTCAACATAACCCATGCCAAATTCTAGCGTTCAGATATTCCATTGTTCTATAAGCGAATGTACCAATGCAGCAATTGTAAACAATTGACACATTGGTACACTAAAAATGACACATCAAAAATGGTTTAAAGCGATTTCTTCTCTGCCGGCTTTTTCTCCATAGCTGGATTCCGAAAATAAATCTGCCCATCTTCAAACTCCTGCGTAGCGATCAGAACCGGTTTCGGAATACGCTCATAGAACTTCGAAATTTCTATCTGTTCGCGATTCTCAAAAATTTCTTCCAGGTTATCTGTATAAGAAGCAAACTCCTGCAATTTGCGGCTCAGTTCTTCCTTCATTTCTACAGCAATCTGATTTGATCTTTTCGCAATGACAGCAACCGCCTCATAAATATTATTATCAGCCTTGGCTGATAAAACAGCCGGATTACGGGTGATTGTGTTATTAGGCGCTTTTACTTTTTTAAAATCTACCATATTGATTTTCTATTTTTATTGTCTATGCCGACAAACGCCGGCATGTTATAATTATTCTTCGTATTTGTAATTCTTCAGAAAACTGGAAATCACATCGTATTTCTTCTTCAAATCAGCCGCATACCTGCTGTCCGGATATTCGTCAGCAAAGTAATAATACTCCTCCTGAGCATTATTATACCGCTCCAACTTTTTGTCTTCCACACTATTTACAGCCATCTCGTACTTAGATACAAACAACATATACATAATCTCCTCCCGGTATTTAGAACCCGGAAAATCTTTCAGGCAATTCTGCAAACTAATAGCAGCAGCTTTATAATGTTCACGCTGAAAATAATTTTTAGCACTCAGGTAAGCTTTATAAGAGAGTTTATCCCGCATTTCATCCATGTACCCGTTGATCTTTTCTTTCCGCATACTATTCGGATAACGGTTCAGATACAACTGGAACTCACTCAGCGCCTTATCCGTTACCTGCTGATCCAGACGAGGCTTGGGAGAAGCCTTATAATCACAGAAACCCATCATGAAAAGACATTCTTCTGCAAACGAACTCTCCGGATAAAGATTGATAAATTGCTTAAATAAAGCAGAAGCAGTACCGTAATCCTTCATATTATAATTACAGAATGCACGGTAATAAGCAATATTCTGAGCCCTCGTTGTTCCCGTAAAAATCGTACGGATCCCATCCAATAAGTTCAGCGCACGCTGATAATCACCCTTATTATAATACTCTATGGCCTTTTTATAAACCAACTGATAATCATTACTTTTCAACAACTGCTGATACTCTCCGCACGAAGTCATTAGTACCACTACCAGTAAAAAACCAAAAACTCTCTTCATAAACCAACAATCTGTTTAATGACGACTATAACCTGAATAGCTGAAAGACCAGCTTCAGCATCATTGTTTTTTGCATCATGCAAAGATAGAGGAAAAAAGTAAAAAGTAAAAAGTAAAAAGTAAAAAGTTTTCCGATATCCCTCCATTTCAGTCATTTTAATGTTTTCACCCGGATTTTCACGTTTCACACCCGGATTCAAAGCAATCCCTCTCTTTCATCGTTCCTGGTTACTCAAATCCCTAAGTACTTATACCCAATCTTTTAACTTTTCGCACTTCAACCTTCCTCATTTATCTTATTATTATTACTTTTGCAAAACTAAAAAAGAATCTACAAATTTTCAAAATAGAATAGACGTGGACATTTTTGAAAGAGTAAAAAAGCAAAGAGGAAATATCGGCCAATATGCCAAAGAAGCACATGGCTATTTTGCATTTCCGAAACTGGAAGGAGAAATTGGTCCCCGGATGATGTTCCGCGGGAAAGAAGTATTAAACTGGAGTTTAAATAACTACATTGGTCTGGCTAACGACCCGGAAGTCCGTCAGGCTGACGCCGAAGCCGCAGCCAAATGGGGACTGGCCTATCCGATGGGGGCCCGTATGATGAGCGGACAAACTTCACGCCATGAATACCTGGAATCACAGTTGGCTGATTTTGTGGGCAAACCAGATGCATTCCTGCTGAATTTTGGTTATCAGGGAATGATTTCTATCATTGACTCCCTAACTTCCCGTTTCGACTGTATTGTCTACGATGCAGAGTCCCATGCCTGTATCATGGATGGATTGCGCTTATCGCCTGCCAAACGTTACGTTTATGTTCACAACGACATGGGCAGCCTTCGCAAACAGCTCGAACATGCAACCAAATATGTGGAAACGACAGGTGGCGGTATTCTGGTCATTACAGAAGGAGTATTCGGTATGGCCGGAGACCTCGGTAAACTGGATGAAATCACAGCCTTGAAATCGGAATTCAATTTCCGCTTGTTAGTTGATGATGCGCACGGTTTTGGAACCATGGGGCCCACAGGGGCAGGTACCGGCGAACACTTCGGCGTACAAGATAAAGTAGACCTCTATTTCGGTACTTTTGCCAAAGCCATGGCAGGATTCGGAGCTTTCGTAGCTACTGACGAAGAAGTATGTATGTCTTTACGCTATACCATGCGTTCACAAATGTTTGCAAAGTCACTTACTATGCCAATGGTCGAAGGTGCTATCAAACGTCTGGAAATGCTGAAAACACAACCCGAAAGACGGGAAAAACTGTGGAAAATCGCACATGCCCTGCAAGATGGCCTAAAAGCCGACGGAATGAACATCGGTATCACCAATTCCATGGTTACCCCTGTTTATCTTTCCGGTAGTGTTGCCGAAGGCATGCAGGTAGTTTTCGACTTACGTGAAAATTACAACCTATTCTGCTCCATCGTAGTGTATCCTGTAATCCCTAAAGGTCAGTTGTTATTACGCCTGATCCCGACTGCCGAACATACGATGGAAGATGTACACTACACCATCCAGGCATTCAAAAATGTTGCAGACAAATTAGCCCGTGGCGAATACAACAAAGAATTATTGGTTGACGCCAGCAAGTTGTAAGTATCATAATACCATTCATATAAAAAACGATGAACCGATTTTTCCTTCGTTCATCGTTTTTTAATTACCATCCATAGCCATCCCCTCTAAAATCCGTTCAGAATCTGCCGGGCTTCATGAATCATATCTGCCGCCGGTACTTCCACCAAACGTTCTATACGAAAGCCGGACAACATATTTTCCAGCTGCTTTAGTTTTTCCGGATCATTTTTAAATTCTTCCCGCAAGATTCTTATTTTTTCATAATCCTGAATGCCCTCTACCAATCGTTCGAAACGTACCGAAGAACGCCCGCCCGGATATACCTGATAACAATCACCGGCCCCAAAAGCCCGGAAGCGGGAATCCCGCAACGGGTCCTTTACCCAGCTATTGAATGCCCAACGCAGAAAACCGTCAAAATTAGCTGCTGCAGCATACCAGGCATGCCAGGCCGCTTCAGCCGGAGGAGAAAAGGTGAATATATTCGGATAAGCCTCAGAACAACAAGTATAAACAGTGCTTTTCTTTCCTTGGGCCCTCCGTTCCACTAAAACATCTTCCGGAAAAACTTGCCGGGAAGCAATACTATAATCAAAAATATCCTTTTCTATCTGCGCATGATAATTACCAGCCAAAGCCACCTTATATTCCGGATCCGCTTCCTTTATCAAAGCGATCGCTTTCTGCATCTGATCCATCGGACGTTCATCCATCGCTATAGTTGTCATGCCAAACCATCCCTTGGTTTTTAAATGCCGGGCAAAATCAACCAGAAAAGGAAACCAGAATTCACGATACTCAGGCGAACCAACCTCGGCATTCACAAATTTCATTCCATCCGAAGCCTGATCGTAATAACGGAACGACAACTTCCAGGGGATCATGGAGTAACAATTGATTTCCCGGTCAATACCCATAGACAAAGCAAATTCCACCCACTTATCAAACACCGCATAATCGTATTCCCAACTGCCATCCAATTTTTTCACCCGCATCACCATGGATTCAAAAGGATCTTCCGTCTGACCGCCCCAAGGCTGATGCATAATAGAAGCGGTAATACATTTCTGGCCGGCATCCGCCAGCTGCTTCATCACAGGCCGCATCGCCTCAAAATGAGCCTCACTCCACAAAGGCACCTGATAATAACGGGCCACAGCATAAGGATTTTGCCACATATCCAACCAAAAAGCCCAGTCCCGCGGGGCAGGCAAAACCCGTTCATTCACTTTCAACTCTATATCCAAAGGAGCAAACTTAGCGTTTTTACTTTTAAAGCTCAGTTTTCCCCGGTACACTCCGCTCTGAGCATCCGAAGGCGTCCAGATATTCAGCCATATCGGCTGCGTATGACAGGCCTTCAGATCCTGCATCGCCTTTATATCCAGAATATCAGCCACCATAGACGAATCAAAAATAGTATGATCCGGCCGGTACCCACAGCTTCCCTTCTTATCTTTATTCAACTCATCTGTCATCACATACCTGACAAAATGAGTCCTCACCGCTGAAGCCGGTATAACAGCACCCGCAGCCCCCTTCAGATCACTTACCTCAATCTGAATATCTTTGCATTCTTTAGTAGCCCAAAGCAAGGCTAGTGCATTTATACGCTCTCCTTTCCACACTTCCCCCTTCCATTTACGATTCTTACTATCTGTTTCAGGGACATTCGTTTTACTATAACGCACATCAGTTGAACCCCAGGCACTATTATAAGGCCGTTTGCACAACTCCCATTTCTTCTGATCGACTGGCTTGGTATCAGTCAATTCTTCAAAATCCTGGTGAAAATTAATCTCCTGTGCCCGGAGTATTCCCGGGATAACACAACACCATAAAATAATAATTCCTAATTTACCCACACCTTAATTTTTTAATCGTTCATTATTTATCATTACTTATCTTTTGTATTTCATCACTTCAGGCAATAACGCTTTTATTTGTTCTATCCGGTGAGCATCCGAAGGGTGAGTTGACATAAACTCAGGTGGTTTCTGACCTGATCCGACAGAAGACATCCGGTTCCAAAAAGGAATCGCTTCTTCCGGATTATATCCTGCTATTGTCATAAAGATCAATCCCAACCGGTCTGCCTCCAATTCATGTTTCCGAGAAAAGGGCAGCATCACCCCGTAATTAGCCCCCAAACCAATAGCAGATCCTAACAAAGTTTGCGTTGCCTCTGGTTTATCTTTCAATGCATAAGCCGCTGCAGCACTCCCGGCTTGCACCACCATCTGTTGACTCATCCGCTCATTCCCATGACGCGCAATGGCATGAGCGATCTCATGTCCCATCACTACCGATAACCCGTCATCATTCTGGCAAATTGGTAAAATACCCTCATACACCACGACTTTGCCACCAGGCATACACCAGGCATTCACTTCTTCGCTCGCCACCAGGTTAAATTCCCATTGATAATCTTTAATCAAGGACTCCATACCCTGTGATTTCAGATATTCCTCCACAGCATTTGCTATACGCTGTCCAACCTCTTTTACCCTTTTAGTACCTGTAGCATCAGTCGAAAGTTTATTCTCTTTCAGAAAATCATTATAAGAAGTCAGGCTCATCTGTACCATCTCACTTTCAGGCATAATCAGCAGCTGTTTACGTCCGGTAATCGGCACAGTGGCACATTGCACCATAATCAGGCCTAACCCAATCATCAAAATTTTTTCAAACGTTTTCACCCTATTTATTTTTATCATTAAATTGTTCCTTTTATCCCTCTTCATTTCATACCCAACCTCCAATCCACACTCCATAGTTACGTTCAACACAAAAAACGGGTTACAGCTGAATCCTCCAACCTGCAACCCGCCTACAATTATGTATATCACCCCTGGCTATAGAATCAGCATGGCATCTCCATAGGTCCCAAACTGATATTTTTCCTTCACAGCTATGTCATAAGCTTTCATCACCAGATCATATCCTCCAAAAGCGGCAATCATCATCAGCAAGGTCGAATAAGGTAAATGAAAATTAGAAATAAAAGCATCCGGCACACTAAAATCATAAGGAGGAAAAATAAATTTATTGGTCCATCCTTCAAACTCAGTCAAGCGGCCCCGTGTTGTAACACAGCTCTCCAATGTCCTGACTACGGTCGTTCCCACAGCACAGATCTTATGCCTTTCATCCTTTGCTTCATTAACGATCTTCACAGTTTCCGGCGTCACTATAATCTGTTCTGAATCCATCTTGTGTTTGGTCAAATCCTCTACATCCACTTCTCTGAAATTTCCCAAACCAACATGCAGCGTAATATAGGCAAAATCAATTCCCTTGATCTCCATGCGTTTCATCAGTTCGCGGCTAAAATGCAACCCGGCAGTCGGAGCTGCTACTGCCCCTTCATGACGGGAAAAAATAGTCTGATAACGTTCCTCATCTTCCGGTTCTACCTTCCTCGTAATACTTCGTGGCAGCGGTGTTTCTCCCAAACCATACAGCAATTTCTTAAACTCGTCATATTCCCCGTCATATAAAAAACGCAATGTACGTCCCCGCGAAGTTGTATTATCAATAACCTCAGCAACCAGACTATCATCCTCTCCAAAATACAGCTTATTACCGATACGAATTTTACGGGCAGGATCTACCAATACATCCCAAATCCGCAAATCCCGGTTCAATTCCCGCAGTAAAAACACCTCAATTTCTGCCCCGGTTTTCTCTTTATTACCATACAGACGAGCTGGAAATACCCTCGTATCGTTAAAAACAAAAACATCTTTCTCGTCAAAATAATCAATAATATCTTTGAATATCTTATGTTCAATTTCTCCCGTCTTTCTGTCCAACACCATCAAACGGCATTCATCACGATTAACAGAGGGATGCTGAGCAACCAATTCGGTCGGTAGCTTATATCTGAACTTTGATAACTTCATTTCTACACTATATTTTAATGAACAACTTTATTTCGATTTTAACATAATCATTTATGCCAACAAAAAAACGGAATATTTCCTTTTCCTATAGCGCAGAAATACCCCAATTTCAATAAAACGGTGCAAGTTACAATTTTGTTTGCAAGAAAGCAACCAAATCTTCCATTTTATTCGCCTCCCCGACCTGAAATTCCCCGCTTCGGATACGCCTCAAACCCGATAGATAAGCTCCGCTGTCACAAGCTTTTCCAATATCGTGAGCCAAAGAACGGATATAAGTTCCTTTACTGCAAACAATCCTCAGTCGCAAATCCGGAGGAGTAAATTCCAACAATTCCAGTTCTTTTATAAACACCTCCCGGGAAGGCATCTCAACTTCTCCTCCTTTACGGGCTTTCTTGTAGGCGCGGTCACCATTCACCCGGATCGCTGAATAAACAGGTGGGATCTGAGTGACTGGCCCCGTAAACTGTTCCAACACTTGCTCCAGGTAAATCCGGTCAATATGCTCATACAAAAAATTCCCTTCCGGTTCCGTTTCCAGATCATAAGAAGGTGTCACTGCCCCGAAATGAACGGAGGCCACATATTCTTTTTCCTGTCCCATATACAGATCTATCTGCCTGGTCCACTTACCCGTACAGACAATCACCAATCCTGTAGCCAAAGGATCTAATGTTCCGGCATGCCCTACTTTTATCTTTCCGCAACTCGCCCTCAGGCACCAACGGATTTTATTCACCACATCAAAAGAAGTCCATCCCAGCGGCTTATCGACTAAAATCAGTGCTCCCGCATGAAAATCTCCTTCCTCTTTATAAATAATCTTACACACAAACCAATTAATTTATTCCACAATAATCTTCCGCATTTACCCGGACCTTATCCAAAAACCAACACACAAACCCCCACCACCAAACAATAAACAGCAAACCAAATTAATTTTCCTTTCTTCACCAGATTCAACATCCAGCTACAGGCAATATAACCAGAAACAAAAGCTGCCACAAATCCGATGATTAAAGGAACAACTGCGATCCCACCTTCAGCACCCGAAAAATCTCCCTTCATCAAATCCAGGAAAGCTTCACCCAAAATAGGCACCAATACCATCAGGAAAGAAAATTTGGCAACATTCTCCTTATTATTTCCTAATAAAATTCCTGTACCAATAGTAGAACCGGAACGGGAAAGCCCCGGCAAAACAGCACAGGCCTGCGCAATACCAATAATAAAAGCATCCCGGAAAGAAATATCAGTTTTCACCCGTGGTTTTGCATAATAAGCAAAAGCCAGTAAAGCCGCTGTAATTAATAAGGATACTCCCACAATAGTCAAACCGGAACCGAAAATTTCTTCCACATAATCCTTAAAACACACCCCAACAACCGCTACAGGAATCATAGATAAAACAATCTTCGCAATATAAATAGTCTCCGGATTCCAGGCAAAACGGAACAATCCTTTCAGCAAATCCCAAATTTCATTCCGTAACACCACTATCGTACTACACACAGTCGCAGCATGTACTGCCACTGCAAATGTCAAGTTCTCCTCCCCCTGAATGCCAAACAAAGCACTGAAAATTTGTAAATGTCCGGAACTACTTACAGGCAAAAACTCTGTCAATCCCTGCACAATCCCAAGGATCAACGCTTCTAACCAATCCATAAATATTCAATATTAAGTAACGATCGAAAATCAATCCTTTTATCGTTCATCATTCATTTTTCTTCGTTTCCCCGGGCTTCCGCATAATAGCCCAGAAAACAAATCCGAAACCACAAAGCACAACAATCGGTGCTAAAGTAATTCGCCTGAAACTAAATATATCATAATTAAACTCGTCAGGATCATTACTTCCTCCCCCCATCATCAATATAAACCCGATCAAAACAATCCCAAACCCGATCAGGATCATTTTATAACTACTCACAGGTATGGGAAAACCGGCTTTCTTATCCATCTCCGTCCTTTTTAAATTATTCTTTGCCTCCATATCTTCTAATTTATAATCTTCCTATTTAGTTTATCAATCCAAAACCTTTAATGATACAGCTCATCCATATCTTTCTTCAAATACCTGGTCACAGACATCCATGCAGACAGCAAAGACAGTACAACGCCACAAACCATCACAACTCCCACCATAACAATGATCAGTTCCTTATTCATCAAATCGATCACTCCACCCACTTCCTTTTGTAGGAAATAAATAGCTGCCAATAAAATCAGATTGGCAAACATACTGCCAAAGAACCCAAACCAAATCCCATTCTGTATAAAAGGTTTACAAATAAAAAAAGGTTTTGCCCCAACCAATTGCATTGTTTTAATCAAAAAACGCTGCGCATACACCGCCAGATGGATGGTATTCCGGATGAGGGTAAAAGAAATCAACATCAAAGCAGCCCCGGCAATCAACAAAATAATACTGATACGCCTCACATTTTCATTGATCATATGCACCAGTGACTTCTGATAAGACACTTCCTGCACCACCTCATTTCCCAGCAAATTCTTTTCAATCACCACCAGGGAATCATTGTTCGCATATACCGGGTTCAACTTAATCTCCACAGAAGGCAACAAAGGATTATACCCCAACACTTCTTCAAAATCTTCTCCCAGCTCTCGTTTAAAAACCCGGGCAGCCTCCTCCTTACTGATAAATACCGAAGAAGCAACAAATGGCTGAGTATCCAGAATTTTCTGCATCTTCTTAACCTCAGCTTCATTTACATTATCCTTCACTATGATCGAAAAACCGATATTTTGCTTCACATAATCCGATACTTGCCTGGCATTCAATAAAATAAACACCAAAACACCAACAACAACCAGTACCAATGCAATACTCAATGTTGAAACCAGATAAGATCCTGTGACTCTCTTCTTATTTGTTCCCGCCATCTTAAACTTTGTTTAAGTAACTTCAATGTCTGTCATTCTTTTTCAGGAAGCCAACCGGATGATTTTCATCCTTCCATTCAACTGTTATCCTCCCTTTTACATTCTTACGACAGGACAAATATAGCAATTATATCCAATTATTTTTTACAAAATGTTTGTACAAAATAAAAAACGCCTTATATTTGCACTCGCAAAACGAAAAAAGTTCTTTTACAAATGCGAAAATAGCTCAGTTGGTAGAGCACGACCTTGCCAAG
>ERZ780154.978-NODE-978-length-16754-cov-1.97401_pt1 | contig 16754 bp, 19 predicted proteins | sample MGYA00511568_ERZ780154 | MGnify/ENA primary metagenome ERZ780154 (study PRJEB29588, sample SAMEA2142525) | human gut metagenome | biome: human gut; feature: human-associated habitat; material: faeces | place: Denmark | collected 2008/2010 ...
CGCGTACACCATCCAAAAAAGAACTATGGCCCGATTATTACTATTATTCTGTGTATTGGTCAGCTTTACAGCTTGTCACCCCACAACGAAACCACAGCAACCAGCAACAGCTGAAAACAATCTGATTACCTCAACCCACGTCGGTCCTATACAAAAAGGAATGACCATCAAAGAACTACGGAATAGCCTTCCGGATGATAAAATCAAGAAACTAAAAAGCCGGGCAGAACAATCCGGAATTACAAGCGATGATTACTATATCTACAACGATAGCTCCCAACTGCAATTCATTGTCAGTCCGGAACAACAAAACAACGAAAATTCAAAAATCAACCGGATCATTATCCGGGATAAACGATATGTTACAGTTGAAGGAATAGGACTTTCTTCGACAGTAGGAGAAATCCGGTCTGCCTACCCGAACAGTGAATTCATGCCCTCAGCAGAAAATATCATACTTTATATTCCCGAAATAGCCGGAAATTTCGAAGTCAACCAGCGCAATCTTCCACCCGCAGTTTGGAACGACACGACTGGAATCATCCGAAGCGATAGCATACCAGCACAAACAACACTCACCAACCTGACTATTGTCTGGGATTTTAGCATTAAAAAGCTGGCCGATAAGACTTTCTGGAGCAACCTCACTCATCGTTTTCTGAATTGGATAATTACTCAGGTCCCTTCCATGATCATCCTTACCCTGATCTTCATCGGATTATTACGTTTACTCAGCTTCATTGTCAAACGATTAAAAAAAGCAGCAACACGCCGGGTTCATCTAAATGAAAACATAGATGATGCCGAAGGGCAAAAACGAATCGAGACCCTAACAGGTATCATTCTGGGTATCGGTAAAATTTTTCTTTGGACGATTTTCATTTTAATCATGTTGAGTAAATTCAACATCAACATAGGTCCTATACTAGCCAGTGCCGGGATTGTTGGCTTAGCTGTCGGCTTTGGAGCCCAGGAACTGGTTCGGGATTTTATCTCAGGTTTTTTCATCTTACTGGAAGATCAGATCCGTACCGGTGATGTTGCCATCATTAACGGGACCACCGGTACAGTTGAAAAAATTGAAATGCGAACCACCACTCTCCGGGATGCCTCCGGAGTGGTCCACATATTCCAAAATGGTAAAATTAATACGATGTCCAACATGACCAAAGGATGGTCCGCTATTGTTGTCGACATCGGTATAGCCTATAAAGAAGATACGGACCATGTAAATGAAGTCTTGAAACAAGTTGGTGATGAATTAATGAAAGACAACGCTTGGGAAACGACTTTACTTGGAGTAGATTTATGGGGAGTAGATGCTTTTGCCGACAGTTCCGTCATTCTGAAAGTGAAATTAACCACTAAATCGGGACAACAATGGGCGGCCAGCCGGGAATTCCGCCGTCGCGTAAAAAAAGCTTTCGATGCTCAGAATATCGAAATACCTTTCCCGCAAATCAGTATTAATACTGGCTCTGCAACAACTCCATTACCCATAGAGTTAAAAGAAAAAAGTCAGTAAAATGAACCATAAAACAAGTAAATAAATTATCTGAAAATATTATTTTTGAATCTTAGATTTTAATTGATGAAGAATTTCTCCGTTATCAGATACAGGTCAATATCAAATCATAAATTTGCAATTCATAACTATGGCTCGCTTTTTAAAAGACAAACATAAATCCAAAGGGGCAGCTCCCGGTTCACTTATTTTCATCGGCCAGCAAAAAATGGAAAAAAGTTGTATACGGGTAACCCAATACAATGCTAAATATGTCAAAGAAGGAGAATTAAAATCCATAGATAAAATTACAGAATACCTTTCAGATGATCATGTTACCTGGATTTCTGTACATGGCTTACACGATACCCAATTAATTGGAAAAATAGGAAACATATTCGACATCAATTCACTGGTCCTGGAAGATATTTTAAACACAGATGAACGTCCTAAATTTATTGAAGATGATAATCATCTTTTCATTATCCTAAAATCCGTAAGCTTCAATAAAGAAATCTCTAAAGTACAAATCGACCAAATTTCCCTGATTGTCGGTAAAAATTATTTAATTTCGATACAGGAAACAGCAACGGATCATTTCAGTGATGTCGCACAACGCCTTTATGCGGGACAGGGGAAAATACGTACTTATTCATCCGATTACCTCTGTTATGCATTCATAGATACCTTGGTAGATAATTATATTTTAAATATAGAAAAATTAGGAACTGTTATCGAAGAACAAGAAAAAATTTTACGGACTTTTGACAAAAAAATCATCGAAAATATCTACCATTATAAGACCGAACTTTCTTATGTCCGAAAAAATGTACGGCCAGTAAAAGAACTCATGACCCGCTTTGTTACATGCGAATCAGATTTGATCAACACCCGAACTTATAGTTACTTGCGCGACCTTGAAGGCCTGGTTACGCAAGCTTTAGAAGCTATCGAAATTTATTATACCATGATGTCTGACCAACAAAATAGTTACAACGCCACTATCAGCAATAATGTCAACGATGTCATGAAAGTGCTTACTATCTTTTCTGCCGTCTTTATTCCACTAACCTTCATTGTAGGGGTATATGGCATGAATTTCGAATACATTCCTGCTTTAAAATACCGTTATGCCTATCACCTTCTTTGGGGAATCATGATTATCATTGCTATCATCATGTTATTATTCTTTAAACGAAAAAAATGGTTTTAGCACAGGGGGACGGGGCTTTCGTGCTATCTTATTGATCAAGATCAAAAATATAGTTGCAAAATATCAAAATTAAATATATTTTTGGCTCAGTATTTTATACTGTATCAGTTTGTTTTATTAAAATAAAACGGACGTTTTTTTAGCTTCAAAAGTTAACTATATTCCGAGTTTACAAATTCTTTTTCCTACTTACATTATAACAATTAATTTACTTTTTATCAACCACTTACAATATACATTAACTTTCAATTTTTTTTCTTCATTTTGAATTGAGAATCATCCAATTTAACGTCCGTTTAAAATTGGAAATTCAATATGAAAATCAGGAAAAGTCTGTTCGCTATCATTATTCTATTATGTATACCATTGGTAAACTTTGCCCAATTAACCGATGCCCAAGTCATTGAAACAGTCAAACAAGCGCAGGCCCAAGGGAAAAGTCAGGATGAAATTATACTCTTATTATCCCAAAAGGGGGTCACTCAGGCACAGGTAGAGCGGATAAAATCAGGTTACGAGCAACCCAGCGCAGGAGTTGTACAATCCAGCAACCGCGAACGACTGGAAAAGGTATCTTCTGAAAATCAACCTATTTCGCAGCACCTTACAGAAAATGATGTATTCGGACGAAACATGTTCAATAATAAAAAACTAACTTTTGAACCCAATCTGAATATTCCTACTCCGGACAACTACAAACTAGGTCCCGGAGACGAAATAATTATCGATATCTGGGGCAACTCTGAAGCTTCCATCAAACAACAGATTTCTCCGGAAGGCAGTATTTATATATCAGGACTAGGACCGATTTATTTAAATGGCAAACTCATCCAGGAAGCCACAGCTTATTTAAAAAAAGTTTTCAGTAAAATTTATGCTGATTTAAATTCATCTGATCCAAAAACATTCCTAAAACTAAGTTTAGGTCAGATCCGCAGCATCAAAGTAAATATCATGGGAGAAGTTGTTATGCCAGGCACTTATACCTTGCCTTCCCTGGCAACTGTCTTTCATGCCCTTTATTCTGCAGGCGGTATAAGCAATGTCGGAACTTTACGAAATATTAAACTTTACCGGAACGGAAATTTGCTAAAAAACATTGACATCTACGAATATATCACAAAAGGGAATAATAGTTGTGACATTACACTTCAGGATGGGGACAATCTCAATATCGGAACATTTGAAAAAATTATTTCCTTAACGGGAAAAGTAAAACGTCCAATGCGATATGAACTTAAAAAGGAGGAAACAATAAAAGATATTCTGGAATATGCAGGAGGTTTTTCCAGTGACGCCTATAAGAAAAACCTGACCTTGATGCGTAAAGGTAATACAGAATACCAAATATTCACTGTAGAAAGCGAAGAATATCCGGATTTAGTACTTAACAACGGAGATGTGCTCCGTGTAGATGCAATACTAAATAAATTTTCCAACCGAGTTACTATAGAAGGATCAGTTTACCGTCCAGGAGATTTTGCCCTAAGTAATAAATTAAACACCCTGAAGGAGCTGGTCAGCATGGCTGAAGGAGTGAAAGGAGATGCTTTTCTGGAAAGAACTATTTTATACCGCGAAAAGGAAGACCTGACAACTGAGATTCTTTCTATTGATTTGAAAAAATTATTAAATGGCGAAACAGAAGATCTACAGTTGAAAAAAAATGACCGCCTGTATGTTCCTTCCCGGAATTCTCTACGGGAAGGTTATACTATTGAGATCCACGGCGAAGTAAAAAATCCGCAGACATATAGTTATGTAGACAATATGACATTAGAAGATGCTGTTGTACAAGCTGGTGGATTAAAAGAATCTGCTTCGGTCATCCGTGTTGATGTTTCAAGACGAATCAAAGCCTCCAAAAGTACTGAGGAAGTTCCAAATGAAGCCCAACTATTCTCCTTTGCTTTAAAAGACGGACTTACTATAGAAGGAAAGGAAAACTTTATATTGGAACCTTTTGATGAGATTTACGTTCGTCGTTCCCCGGCATACCGGGAACAACAAAACGTCTATATTGAAGGAGAAATCATGTATTCCGGGGTATATGCCAAAAGTAATGTCAACGAACGCCTTTCTGATCTGGTAAAACGTGCTGGTGGAGTTACTTCAAAAGCTTATATTAAAGGGGCCCGCTTAATACGGCAGATGAATAAAGATGAATATCTGAAGGTTACCTCTGCCTTAAAATTAGCCCGAAACTCTCAGGGCGACTCCATTTCAATTGCCAGTCTGGATATTGGAAATAGTTACTATGTCGGCATTGATCTATACAAAGCTCTACAACATCCAGGTTCAGATCATGACATTGTACTGAGAGCAGGAGATCGCCTCCATATTCCCAACCTCAATTCTACGGTGAAAATCAGCGGAGCCGTGATGTACCCCAATGCCATTACCTATGACAAAAATAAAAAACTTAAATCTTATATCGAAAATGCCGGAGGTTATGCGTATCGTGCAAAAAAGAAAAAAGTCTATATCCTCTATATGAACGGAATGATTGCAACCCGAAAGCATATGCGTAATCCTAAAATCGAACCTGGATGTGAAATTATCGTACCAATGAAAACGACACGTAAAGGTTTCGGCTGGACAGAATTTATGAGTACAGCAACCTCTACAACCTCATTGGCAGCAATGGTTACAGCCATTCTCAACAATACAAAATAAAAAATTCATCAGACTAAAAATTATAATAAGTATATGTTGAAACAATGTAAACACAAAAAGTGCCAAGACTTATGGATGGTAATCATTATTATCCTCATATTACTTGTCTATGCCTATTATGAAACCAATTATGGAAATAAGAAACTGACTATTCATCAGTATGTTATATTCTAAAAACAAAAGGGAAAATGCCCTTAGTTTTATCTAACTTTTTTAAACAGAAAGGGAGTCGGAAATTCGACTCCCTTCATAATTCAAGCAGCTTATCCGTTATTTTGTCTTATTAAATCGTTTTCCGCAGAACACGGCATTTTCTCCCAGTTCCTCTTCAATCCGAAGCAACTGATTATATTTTGCCATCCGGTCAGAACGGCTCATAGAACCGGTTTTAATCTGTCCTGAATTAGTGGCAACAGCAATATCTGCAATTGTTGCATCTTCTGTTTCACCGGAACGGTGTGAAGTAACTGTCGTATAACCGGCACGCTGAGCCATCTCAATAGCATCCAGCGTTTCAGTCAGTGTCCCGATCTGGTTTACTTTAATCAGTATCGAATTAGCACATCCTAATTCAATTCCCTTTTTCAAATATTCTACATTAGTCACAAACAAGTCGTCACCCACCAACTGACAACGATCTCCGATTTTTCCAGTTAGCATTTCCCAGCCATCCCAGTCGTTTTCGGCCATACCGTCCTCGATCGAATCGATCGGATATTTATCAATTAGTTCTTCCAAATAGAGTACCTGCTCCGTTGAGGTACGCTTAACCCCATTAGTCCCTTCAAAAATAGAATAATCGTAAACACCATCTTTATAAAATTCAGAAGAAGCACAATCTAAAGCAATCATGACCTCTTCTCCTGGTTTATAGCCTGCTTTCCTAATCGCCTCAATAATAGATTCCAATGCATCTTCTGTTCCTTTAAGAGTAGGAGCAAACCCGCCTTCATCGCCAACGGCTGTACTTAAACCACGCCCATGTAACACCTTTTTTAAGGTATGAAAAATTTCTGCCCCCATGCGTACAGATTCCCGGAAAGTTTTAGCACCAACAGGACGAATCATAAATTCCTGAAAAGCAATAGGTGAATCAGAATGTGACCCACCGTTGATGATATTCATCATTGGCACAGGCAATACTTTCGCATTACATCCACCAATATAGCGATAAAGAGGCATTTCCAAAGCATTCGCTGCAGCTTTAGCACAAGCCAGGGAAACCCCTAACATAGCATTGGCTCCCAAGTTGGATTTAGTCTTTGTTCCATCTAAACTGATCAATAGCCGGTCAATAGCTGTCTGCTCCGTAACATCAAACCCCAGTAATGCATCAGCGATTACTGTATTGACATTATTCACAGCATTTAATACTCCTTTACCCTGATAACGTGATTTATCACCATCACGCAATTCCAAGGCTTCATGTTCACCAGTGGAAGCTCCGGAAGGCACAGCAGCCCGTCCCATAATGCCATTCTCCAATGTTACATCTACTTCAACTGTGGGATTCCCACGTGAATCTAATATTTCGCGACCTGCAATATCTACAATATGTGTCATCATTTTGTCGTAATTTTAAATTATACATCTTATTTTGCTGACACAAGTTACGACAAAAGAATGAGAGATGAAGAACGAAAAACGAAGAATTAACTTTCATTTATAAAATTTATACAAAACATAAATTCAATTTATACAGTAATAGATAAAGCCGATAAGAAGAAAAGTAAAATGATATCAACCAATACTTTCGATACATCAAAGAAAATCCTTAACATTATATTTCCGGATGTTATCTTCATCATCTGTAGCATAAAGAAATCCTTTTTCTTCATCGAGAAAAGAAGCCTTCAAGGGATGTTCGATATTCAGTAGATATTTGAATTTCCCGTCCCAATCAAAAACGGAAATTGTACGATCCGGATACAAAGGAAAAGCCCGAAATACCAATACAGTCTTATCGGTACAACAGACACCGGAATAATGTTGTCCGACGGTTGTATGAGGCAAAGGCAACTCTTTAGAGGTAGTGAGCCACTTTGAAGTGAAATTCTTCCTATCGAAAAACAACACCTGATTCATGCCTTGAAAAGCCACAACAATCTTCTGCTGATCCGGTGACATTGCCTCAGTAGTTGGAAAAATCTCACTGAAATGCTCTAAATCAGTATAATGGGTATACCAAATAGTGTCTTGTACAAGAGAAGATACGTAATTATACTCCAACCAATACAAGTTCTTGGGCGGATAACTCACTATTCCCTTCTCAGAAAGGATAGTGTAACTACCATCGGTATTTTTTTTCAGATTTCCAGCCGGATAAAGCCACCAAGGTTCTTCTGCGCATGATATCCAGAAAACAGAATCATTCAAAGGAAAAACAGCACGATATAAATGATCTTTTTTAACCTTATTTCCAAAATCATATTGTTGCTCCCAACAAGGTTTACCTGCTTTTAATGAACTTTCCAAATCTACCACTCCTACAAAATTCAGGGGAGCTTGTACCCACAATCTCATCCTTCCTTTCCAGGGAGCTGCCCATATCTTTCGGCAGGTAATCACTTCGTCTTTTCCCCTTCCCTTTTCTAAAAAAGCTCCTAAGAACTGATATGTTTCAGCATGATATACCCTCACTATCTTTTCTTCTTCTTCATTCAGTATCACCAAAAAAGAATCGAGACGACACATACTCATGGGTATCAACTCCTGTATAGGTAGTTTTTCACCTTTCAGCTCCAACGTTTGTTCCGGAACCGCAGCTAAAATCATTCCGTTATCATTTCTTTGCTGTATACAACCAGCAAAGAATAGAAGGAAGAAAAAAAGAGACAAGATTTTCATGGTCTTGTATATAAAAAGAAAGGCGGATCAGCAGGATCCGCCTTATTATCTGAATTCCTATAAAAGAATTATTCAGCTTTCGGAGCTTCTTCAGCGGCAGGAGCAGCAGCTTCTGCTTTCGGAGCTTCTTCCACCACAGTTGCTTCAGCTTTTTTAGCACCTGAAGAACGGCGGCGGCGGGTAGAAGGTTTTTTCACTTCCTGTTTTACCTCAGTGTAAGTTGCATTGAAATCTACCAACTCAATGATACAAGTTTCAGCATTATCACCAATACGGTTTCCAGTACGCAGAATACGGGTATAACCGCCAGGACGATTGACAATCTTCGGAGCTACTTCACCGAAAAGTTCTGTAACAGCCTCTTTCTGTCCGAGATAGCTAAATACTACACGACGAGAATTAAGGTTATCATTTTTACTTTTAGTAATCAGGGGCTCAACATATATTTTGAGCGCTTTAGCCTTAGGCACTGTCGTACTGATCCGTTTGTGCAGGATCAAAGAAGCGGCCATATTAGAGAGCATTGCCTTTCTGTGTGCAGAAGTGCGGCTCAGGTGGTTAAATTTCTTCTTATGGTTCATGATGTTATTCCTTATCTAATTTATATTTAGTAACATCCATACCGAATTCGAGGTTGTTATTTTCCAGCAAAGCTTCCAGCTCAGTCAGTGACTTCTTACCGAAGTTACGGAATTTCAGCAGGTCATTTTTGTTGAAGCGGCACAACTCTCCAAGTGTTTCAACTTCGGCAGCTTTCAAGCAGTTCAGTGCACGTACCGACAGGTCCATATCGACTAATTTAGTCTTTAGTAGCTGACGCATGTGAAGCACTTCTTCGTCGAATTCCTCATTTCCATATTTGTCTTCAGATTCCAGAGAAATCTTCTCGTCAGAGAACAACATAAAATGGTGTATCAGAATTTTAGCAGCCTCTTTTAAAGCATCGGTAGGAGCAATAGAACCATCGGTTTCAATTTCCAACAACAATTTCTCATAGTCGGTTTTACCTTCCACACGATAGTTCTCAATTTCATATTTTACATTCCGGATCGGAGTATAAATGGCATCAATAGGGATAAATCCCGCTTCAGCGTCTGCCGGCATATTTTCAGTGCTGGGTACATATCCGCGACCTTTCTGAATCGTGATTTCCATCTGGAAATTCACAGAAATATCCATATGGCAGATCTCAAGTTCAGTATTCAGCACCTCAAATCCCGTAAGGAATTTATTAATATCCCCCGCCTTAAAAGCTTCCTGACCGTTGATCAGAACCGTCAACTTCTCATCCTCTACATCTTCCACTTTTCTTTTAAACCGAACCTGTTTCAGATTCAGGATAATCTCGGTCACATCCTCAATTACTCCCGGGATGGTAGCAAACTCATGTTCTACACCATGTATTTTGATGCCCGTAATCGCGAAGCCTTCCAAGGAAGACAATAGGATTCGGCGCAATGGATTACCAATAGTGATTCCGTAACCTGGCTCCAACGGACGAAATTCGAATTTTCCGAATTTGTCTGTAGACTCGAGCATGATTACTTTGTCCGGTTTCTGGAAAGCTAATATTGCCATAAATATCTTTAATTTTTTTTACTTAGAATACAATTCTACGATTAATTGCTCTTTGATGTTTTCCGGAATATCCGTTCTTTCCGGAACATTCAATAGCTTGCCACTCATGGAAGCACCATCCCATTCCAACCAGGAATATTTGGTTACCCGATTACTGCGCAGGCTATCTTCAATCACTTCAAGGGCTTTTGATTTCTCACGTACTGCAACAATATCGCCGGCTTTTACTGCTGCTGAAGGGATATTACAAACACCACCATTCAAAGTAATATGACGGTGAGAAACCAACTGACGTGCAGCAGCACGAGTCGGAGCAATTCCCAAGCGATAAACTACGTTATCTAAACGGCATTCCAACATTTGCAACAAAACTTCACCGGTTACTCCACCAGCACGTTCTGCCTTTTCAAACAAAATACGGAATTGTTTTTCGAGCAAACCATAGGTATATTTTGCTTTTTGTTTTTCTTTCAACTGAACACCATATTCAGAGATCTTTCTTCTACGACGAGCCAACCCGTGCTGTCCTGACGGATAATTTCTCCGTTCCAGTGCTTTATCCGGTCCGTAAATGGGCTCACCGAACTTTCTTGCTATTTTAGACTTAGGTCCTGTATATCTAGCCATTTCAATTTCATTTTTAGATTTTAGATTTTAGATTGCAATTTCTCACAAGCAAGTGAAAATCATATAAATTCACAATTTAAAATTTAAAATTCAATTACACGTTATTCGTTTACACTCTACGTCTCTTAGGAGGCCGGCAACCGTTGTGCGGAAGCGGAGTAACATCGATAATCTCAGCTACTTCAATACCACTGGCGTGGATTGCACGAATAGCAGACTCACGACCGTTTCCCGGACCTGAAACATATACTTTAGCTTTTCTCATTCCGAGGTCGAATGCTACTTTTGAGCAATCGGCAGCTGCCATCTGAGCAGCATAAGGAGTGTTCTTTTTAGATCCTCTGAAACCCATCTTTCCGGCGGAAGACCATGAAATCACCTGACCAGTTGAGTTGGTCAAAGAAATAATGATGTTGTTAAATGAGGAATGAACGTGTGCTTGTCCCACGGCTTCTACTTTAACCAGCCGCTTCTTGTTACTTGATGTAGACTTCTTTGCCATAATTCAACTCAATTATTTAGTTGCTTTTTTCTTGTTAGCAACAGTTTTCTTCTTACCCTTACGTGTACGGGCGTTGTTCTTCGTACTCTGTCCTCTTACGGGCAGTCCTAAACGGTGACGGATTCCCCGGTAGCAACCGATATCCATCAGTCGTTTGATGTTCATCTGAACGCTTGATCTCAACTCACCTTCGACTTTGTACTCTGCTCCAATAATTTTTCGTACAGCCCCGAGTTGGTCGTCGTTCCAGTCTTTCACCTTCAGGTCATAATCGATGCCGGCTTCACTCAGGATAGCACGTGCACTACTTCTACCTATACCATAGATATAGGTCAAGGCTATTTCTCCTCTTTTGTTTGAGGGTAAATCTACACCTACGATTCTTGCCATAAATCTTTTTTAATTTAACTAGATTAATGATTAACCCTGACGCATTTTAAACTTAGGGTTCTTTTTGTTAATGACGTACAAAACGCCTTTTCTTCTTACAATCTTGCAATCGTCATTACGTTTCTTAATTGACGCTTTTACTTTCATGGTCCTCTTTTTTATTTTAGATTTTCAGATCTCAAATTTCAGATCGACAATTCTAATCCACGCAGACTAAAATCTACAACCTAAAACTCAAAATTTACAATTAAATCCTTAATTTTTATATCTAAAAGTAATCCGTCCCTTGGTCAAATCGTAAGGAGACATATCCACACGAACTTTATCCCCGGGGAGGATTTTAATATAATGCATACGCATCTTTCCGGAAATATGGGCTGTGATTACATGCCCGTTTTCCAATTCCACCCGAAACATAGCATTTGACAATGCTTCTGTTATTACTCCATCTTGCTCTATTGACGGCTGTTTTGCCATACCTTATTATTATTTTAGACTTTAAATGATAAATTCTCCTTGAAAATTTTGAATTTAAAATTTATGATCTGTTCAGTTCTTTCTCAACATATTCAAACGTCGACAGAATATCTGCTCCGTTTTTACCAATTGCTACGGTATGCTCAAAATGAGCAGCCGGTTGCTTATCCCTGGTTCGGATTGTCCAACCATCATTTTCCTGATAAATATGCCGTTTCCCCAGATTGATCATAGGTTCAATAGCAATCACCATCCCCTCCTTCAGTTTCACTCCCTGTCCCTGTCGCCCATAGTTAGGCACCTGCGGATCCTCATGAAGATCATGTCCAACACCATGTCCAACCATTTCACGGACTACTGAAAATCCCTCTGCTTCACACCAGGATTGTACTGCATGTCCAATATCTCCGATCCTCATTCCGGACACTGCTTTTTCAATTCCTTTATAAAGACTTTCCTTGGTTACCCTCAAAAGTTTACGTACCTCTTCACGAACTTCCCCAACTTCAAAAGTATAAGCACTATCACCATAAAACCCATTTTTCAGGGTACCACAGTCGATAGAAACAATATCCCCTTCTTTCAAAATACATTTTGCGGATGGTATTCCATGCACCACAACATCATTCACTGAAACACACAAAGTATTCGGAAATCCGCCATATCCAAGAAAACCAGGTTCTGCCCCATGCGACCGGATAAATTCCTCAGCAATACGATCCAGTTCTAATGTAGAAATCCCCGGACGAATGTGCTTTGCCATCTCGCCCAGAGTCATCCCAACTAAACGGTTACTTTCCCTTAACAATTCAATTTCTTCTCCGGTCTTAACAAAAATCATGCCCCAAAATTACATTTTTTTTTCCTAACTCACAATAGCTCTTCCCCACCAGATTTCAGATTTCAAAATTTAGATTATAAATTATTACAATCATCAGATCATACATAATTTATAATCTAAAATTTAAATTCTATCTTTTTAATAGGCAGCTGGTCCTCCGGGTGTTTTCCCCTTGATTCGTCCTGTCTTCATCAATCCGTCATAATGACGCATCAACAAATGAGATTCAATCTGTTGTAAGGTATCCAATACAACCCCGACCAAAATCAATAAGGAAGTTCCACCATAGAACTGAGCAAACTGATGATTTACACCAGAAAGCTGTGCAAATGCCGGCAATATAGCAACAATTCCCAGGAAAATAGAACCGGGCAATGTAATTCTTGACATAATCGTGTCTAAAAATTCCATAGTTTTCCGTCCAGGTTTCACCCCGGGAATAAAGCCACCATTTTTCTTCATATCCTCAGCCATTTGCATTGGATTCACTGTAATTGCCGTATAAAAATAAGTAAAGGCAACTATCAAGATGAAAAAAGTCGCATTATACCAAAAACCTGTAAAGTTTGAGAAGGCAGCCACAAAACCTGACATAGACTCTGAAGCAGCATAGCTTACAAATGAAATCGGTAATAACATAAGAGCCTGAGCAAAAATGATAGGCATTACACCCGCAGCATTAATCTTCAATGGAATATATTGACGAACACCACCGTATTGTTTGTTACCTACAATACGCTTTGCATACTGTACGGGTACTTTACGAGTCCCCTGTACCAGCAATATACTACCACAAAATACAAAGAATAATAAAACAATTTCAATCAGGAATGCAACCAATCCCCCTCCCTGCTGGCTCACACGGGAAGTCAGTTCAGCAAAGAAACCAAAGGGCAAACGGGCAATGATACCAATCATAATGATAATAGACACCCCATTACCTATTCCTTTATCTGTAATCTTTTCTCCCAGCCACAGTACAAACATTGAGCCAGCAGCCAAAACTGCCACAGAAAAAGTTGTAAACATCCAGCCCTTCATCAGAAAGTATTCGGGTTGAATTTGCATATGCAAGTTGGTAAGATACGCAGAACCTTGTAAAATCAGGATGATCACGGTAAGATAACGGGTAATCTGATTAATTTTCCGACGTCCGCTTTCACCTTCACGCTGCATCCGTTGAAAATAAGGAACCGCAATTCCCAATAACTGAACTACGATAGAAGCAGAGATATAGGGCATAATCCCCAATGCAAATATTGATGCATTCGAAAATGCACCTCCCGAAAACATATCTAACAATCCCAACACTCCATTGTTAGAAGTCTGGTCTTTTAACGCAGCTAATCCGGAAGGATCAATACCTGGCAGTACGATCTCAGTACCTAGTCTGTAAACGAGTATTAATCCCAGGGTCGTCAGAATCCGGGTTTTCAATTCCTCAATTTTCCAAATGTTCTTTAATGTATCAAATAACTTCATAAGTTCTTTTATTTATAAGTTTATAAAGTTGATAAAGTTTGTAAGTTAAAAGTAAAAACCTTCGTACCCCATACCCTATAAACTTTATAAACTCGTTTTGTTTTACAAAACGACTACAGAGCCACCGGCAGCTTCAATAGCTTCAACAGCTTTTTTAGAGAATGCATTTGCCTTCACTTCAAGTTTAGCACTAATAGCACCATCACCCAATACTTTCAACAAATCATTCTTATTCAGCAGTCCTGCATTTATCAAAACTTCACGGTCAATCATAGTCAGATTATCCCTTTCAGCCAAGGCCTGCAACATACTAACATTGATAGCTTTATATGCAACACGGTTGATATTCTTAAAGCCGAATTTCGGTACACGTCTCTGCAGAGGCATCTGCCCACCTTCAAAACCGATTTTCATATGATAACCAGATCTTGATTTAGCTCCTTTGTGTCCTCTTGTAGAAGTACCTCCTTTTCCGGAACCCTGTCCACGACCAATTCTTTTTTCGTGATGAGTTGATCCGCAGGCCGGTTTTAAGCTACTTAAATCCATTGTATTTAGTCCTTAAATGTTTAACAAATTACTTTACTTCTTCCACGCGAATCAGGTGTTGGATTTTTGCTACCATACCCATAATCTGCGGAGTAGCTTCTTTCACAACACTGCTATTGGTTTTCTTCAATCCCAAAGCCTGAATAGTGCCTACCTGAGTTTTATCGCTACCGATTTTACTTTTTACAAGTGTAATTTTAATCTTTGCCATGATCCTCAAATATTATCCGTTAAACACTTTATCCAGACCAATCCCTCTTTGAGAAGCAACAGTACGGGCATCACGCATTTCTTTTAATGCAGCGATAGTTGCTTTCACAAGATTATGAGGATTGGATGAACCTTTACTTTTCGCCAACACATCGTGTATACCTGCACTTTCCAGTACAGCACGCATAGCACCTCCAGCAACCAAACCGGTACCGGAAGAAGCGGGTTGCATAAATACCTGGGCACCACCAAAACGAGCCACTTGTTCGTGAGGAATAGTTCCTTTTAAAACGGGTACTTTAATCAAGTTTTTCTTAGCAGCCTCAATTCCTTTAGAAATAGCTGTAGTTACTTCATTTGCTTTCCCTAATCCCCAGCCCACAATTCCGTTTTCGTCACCTACCACAACGATAGCTGCAAAACTGAATGTACGGCCTCCTTTAGTAACTTTGGTCACACGATTGATAGCCACCAATCTGTCCTTCAATTCCAAGTCAGTATTATTTACTTTTTGTTCCATTCTGCTAACTTATTAAAAATTAAGACCTCCGTTACGGGCAGCGTCAGCTAATGCTTTTACCCGGCCATGATATAAATAACCATTACGGTCAAAAACCACAGTTTCAATACCTGCTGTTTTAGCTTTCTCAGCAATAGCAGCACCTACCAGGGCTGCCTGTTCGGTCTTGTTCCCTTTTTTCTCCGCAATTTCTTTGCACAATGAAGAAACAGATACCAAAGTTTTACCTGCTTTATCATCAATCAACTGAACAGAAATCTGCATATTAGAGCGGAAAACGCTCATGCGTGGACGTTCAGCTGTTCCGGAGACAATCTTACGGATTCTCCGTTTTATTCTTAATCTTCTTTCTTCTTTCGTTAAAGCCATAACTTTTTACCTCCTTTAGTGATTAAACTTTAGCTGACTTACCTGCTTTCCGGCGAACCACTTCACCTACGAAGCGAATACCTTTACCCTTGTAAGGCTCAGGTTTACGGAAAGAGCGAATTTTAGCAGCTACCTGACCGATAAGTTGTTTATCACAACTTTCGAGCGTAATAATCGGGTTAGCACGTTTTTCAGTTACAGCTGAAACTTTTACCTCTGCCGGTAATTGCAAGAAGATAGAGTGAGAATATCCCAGTCCTAGTTCAAGAACCTGGCCTTCAGCGTTAGCACGAAAACCAACACCTACCAGTTCCTGCTTGATTGTATAACCTTCAGAAACCCCCACTACCATATTGTGCAATAATGCACGATACAGTCCATGCTGTGCTTTGTGTTCTTTATCTTCTGTATGACGTGCTACGTGCACTAAATTGTCTTCAACGGTTACAGTCAGGTCAGGACTTACTTTCTGAACAAGTTGTCCTTTCGGCCCCTTTACTGTGACGGTGTTATCAGGACTTACTGCTACAGTAACTCCTTGTGGTATATGAATCGGTAATTTCCCTATACGTGACATGTCTTCTTCACTTTAAAATTAATACACATAACACAATACTTCACCGCCTACGTTCCGCTGGCGAGCTTCTTTGTCTGTCATCAATCCCATAGAAGTAGACAAAATGGCAATACCCAGTCCGTTCAATACGCGTGGCATTTCTTCCACATTAGTATAACGGCGTAAACCTGGCTTTGACACACGTATCAGTGATTTGATAGCCGGTACTTTTGTCTCGGGATGATATTTCAAGGCAATTTTGATATTGCTTCTTACTCCATCCTGTTCGAACTTATAGTTCAGGATATATCCTTTTTCTTTCAGGATTTTGGTCATTTCGAGTTTCATTTTAGAACCCGGGATTTCAACCACTTTATGACCAACACTTACTGCATTCCGAATGCGGGTAAGGA
>ERZ780154.979-NODE-979-length-16737-cov-3.05413_pt1 | contig 16737 bp, 15 predicted proteins | sample MGYA00511568_ERZ780154 | MGnify/ENA primary metagenome ERZ780154 (study PRJEB29588, sample SAMEA2142525) | human gut metagenome | biome: human gut; feature: human-associated habitat; material: faeces | place: Denmark | collected 2008/2010 ...
CAACTCATACTACCAATCCACCCGATGGCATGGCACTAAAACTCTCAACACGTTCAAAAGTACAATTTTGAAAGCTCCCTAATTCAGTAAGAGTTAGCTCTAAAAATTATCAGCCTTTGACTTTCTTACTTTTTTCCACCGTAGTTCAAGTAGGCAATAAGAGGGAAAAGGATCAGGCCGGAAGCCACAATCACTGCCTGGTAACCGAACCAACCGGAGAGCGCTCCGGCCGCAAACGGACCTAACGCCATACCGGCGTGCCCTGTCAGAAAATTAAATCCGAACACTTCACCTTTTTTATCCGGCGGACATTCCGTCGAGATGATCGAATTCACCAAAGGAATCAGGCCGGCAATCGCAAATCCTGCGATGAATCGCCAAACGCCGAATTCAAACGGAGTGCGCCCTAAGACCTGAGCAGAGATTAGAAGGCCTGCAAAGAATAAAGAGCAGGAAAGTACTTTTAAGAATCCAAACTTCTGACCGGCTGCTCCGAGAATCGGAGACGCAATCATGATCGAAATCGCACAGACAGAAAAGATCGTCCCGGACAGCATCATGATGTTGTCCATGCTTCCCTGAAGTTGAGCAATGTAGAGCGGCAGGATCGGCTGAGCTGAGAACAAAGATGCGTGAATCACTGCACACGCAATCAGCATCTTGAAGATCGCAGGTTGACGAAGCACACTCCAATCAAACCAGTTTCTTGACGTGACTTTAACTGTCCTCGGTTTTTCTTTAATACAAAATCCGATCAAAAGAGAAATAAGACCTAGGGCGATCGACGCAACAAAGAAAGATTCGCGCATTCCGAAATAATCTGCCAGCACACCGCCAACAAATGGTCCCACAACCGCGCCGACCGTCATGCCTCCCTGCATCAATCCCATAGACAGCCCCGTTTTACGCGCTGGAATAGAAGCTGCCAATAAGGCCAGCAATGCAGGATAAAGACCGGCGCACAAACCTTGGAAAAACCGCGCTGCAAACAACTGCATCGGAGTTTGAACAATGCCGCATAATGCGTAACTGATCGTCAGACCGATCGAAGCCCTTAACGCCATGAGTTTGCGGCTTTTACGGTCAGCGAGCACGCCCCAGACCGGACCAAGCAGCCCGCTCACAAAGAAAGTCACCGCAAAAACCGCGCCTGACCACATGTCGACTTCAGAAGCCTTAGCTCCGAGTTCAGAGGATAGATACACCGGCAAAAACGGCGTAATCATCGTGAACGACATATCCATCAAGAATGCGCCGGCGACTAAGATCGTAAGCGTTACTACCCACGGCACGAGAGCCCCTCCTTCTCTTGATCTTTTTAAAGATTATGCGCTCGAAATGGGCGATTTTTAAATTTTCCGAGAATCGAAAAATTCCTCCGTTATAAATCGGAGAAATAAATATGTTATGGCAGAATAATTGAAATATCTTTGGGTTCTATGCTGATGAAACTTGTCGCTAAATTTGCTGCATCCTTAGCCGTTCTTGGCCTTTCTTTTAATGTTCTTGCTGCAGAACTGAACGTTTACGCCTCCATGCCTGAGAAATACGCCTCTCAGGTCCTTGAACAGTTCACCAAGGAAACGGGTATCAAAGTCAACTTCCTCAGACTTTCTTCCGGCGAAGTTCTCTCCCGCCTCCAGGCAGAGAAAAGTAATCCCCAAGTCGATGTTCTTCTGGGAGGTCCGGCAGATTATCTTGAAGTTGCTAAGAACGAAGGGCTGACAGCACCCTATAAACCTAAAGGCTCTGATTTCATTCCGGCAGAATTTAAGGATCCACAAAATTATTGGACGGGAATCGGCATCATGCCGCTTGCCTTCATCACGAATAACAACTTTCTTAAAAAGAACAACCTGAAGGCTCCGACTTCCTGGCAGGATTTTCTAAAGCCTGAATACAAAGAAGGCCTTATCCTGGCCGATGCTCGAACCTCCGGAACTGCGACAGAACGCCTCTTCTCTTTAGAAAGAGTATTCGGGCGCGAAGGCAGTATCGACTTCCAGAAAAAACTTCACAAGAACGTTCAGATGTACACCAAGAGCGGTGCTTGGCCTGCTTTGCGTGTCGGTGACGGTCTCGCGGCTGCTGCCATGGTTTACTTGCCTGATGCGCTGGATATCGTCCAGCTCGGATATCCGGTCACGATTTCTTATCCGAAAGAAGGCGTTACCTTCGGCATCGAAGTTGTGTCTCTTGTAAAAGGTGCTAAACATCCGAAAGAGGCAAAAGAATTTTTAGACTGGGCCACTTCACCTAAACTGGCCGAATTCCTTATCAAAAATAAGATTAGGTACGTTCCGACCCGTACCGACGTCAAAGTTGACGACCCTGTGCTGGATTTAAAGAATATTCATATGCTTGGCGTCCCGTTGTCTGAGAAAGGCCGGCTACGCGAACAGCTTACAAAAGACTGGATTGATCAGGTCTTACAAGCCAAATAAGGGGCTCCTTGATTTAGAACATCGGCGCTTTCTTCTCTATAGGAGTAAAGAAGCCGCTTTCAATTTAACAATAGGCACTCCATGAAAGTGATCGGTCTGACAGGCGGGATTGGTTCCGGCAAAACAACGGTTTCTGACTTATTTGAGGAATTAGGGATCGAAGTTGTGGATGCAGATGTCGTCTCGCGGCAATTAACCGCGGTAAACGGCGGCGCAATGCCGGATATCGTTAAACACTTCGGGCCTGAAGCAGCCTCTCCCGACAGCTCCATGAATCGAAAATTCATTAGAGAGTTGGTGTTTTCTGACCCTGCGGCTAAAACGGCTCTGGAAAATATCCTTCATCCTTTAATTCGCAAAGAGTGTCAGCGCCAACTCGACGCCTCACAGTCCCCGTACACGATCTTAAGTGTCCCGCTTCTCATTGAAAGCCCCTTTTGGCGTTCGTCCATCGATCGCTTGCTTGTCGTCGAAGCGCCCGAAGCTCTAAGAATCGAGAGAGTAGTTCAAAGAAGTCATCTAACGCCGGAAGCCGTAAAAAAGATTATTTCGACTCAGGCGACGACCGCCCAAAGACTGGATGCTGCGGACGATGTCATTGAAAATGTCGGTACCTGTGAGATGCTGAAGGCCTCAGTACTAAAACTTCATTCGTTGTACCTTGCACTGACCACAGAAAACTGAGTTTCTTCCCATTCCGACGCATATAACTTATTGTCTCGCAGTGAGAGATACAACAGCTTATTTTCTTAGTCTTAACGTTCCCATTGTGTACAATCGTATAGAAGAATCCCCTGATGTTTTTGCGTTATTTCTGAGAGATTTTTCGATAGCCGAACGCCTTCGGCGGTAATCATTTCCATTACCGACCGTTAAGGGGAAAATATAAAATTATTCTAGGACTGCGAGAGATTGGAATGACCGAAACCTTATTACGATATGAGTTTCCCTCCAACGAAAAACTGCGTACTTTTTTGAGACTGGCTGACCTTTTTAAACAGCTGACATGGTTCGCTCAACAGGAAAATGCGAACGATCACCGGGCTGCCATCATTAAGTACTTTGAGATTCAAGAGGTCACGACTCGTGGAGATCAAAAAAATGACCTCCTGCACGAACTCTCTCGCTTTCGGTCCTGCTTAGAACCTCTCGCAAATAATGACAACGTTGACCAGGAATCTTTAAAAGAAACCTTGGACAAGCTCCAAGCACGCAGAGCCGAATTAAGCTGTGTAGGCGTCAGAATCTCACACCTCTCTACTCAAAACGAATTCCTTAAAACAGTCGGACAGCGTTCAGGCATTCCTGCCGGAACGTGTGAGTTTGACGTCCCTGTTTACCACCATTGGCTTCATCTTCCGGCTGAAGAACGGAAGCATTATCTCAATGAGTGGATCAAGCCCCTGCTTCCCTACAGCAATGCCATTGATTTGATCCTGAATTTACTGCGAGGCACTGCTGAACTGAATGACGTTGAAGCGGTTAAGGGCTCCTACCAGAAAGACCTTCAGGGCAAGACATTTACACTCCTTCAAGTGTTTGTTGACCCTAAACTGAATATGATTCCGAAGATCTCTGCGAACCGTTATCTACTTTCTGTTCGCTTCTCCGGCGCCAATTTCGGCAACGGTCCGATCGCGGAAATTCCCGAGGTGATGCCTTTCCGCCTCGGTTTATGCAATATGTAGTAAAAATGGCAATAAAAGTTAAATGCCCGACTTGCGGGCGTGAATGTGAATACTCAGACAAGAATCCGTACCGCCCTTTCTGCTGCGAGCGCTGCCGCTTAATCGATCTCGGCGCGTGGGCAGAAGGAAAGTACTCCATCAAAGATAAACCAATGGAAGGCGACGACGATCTTGATATCTCTGCCGATGCGCTCGCCACCGGCAAAATCGCCGCACACAAGGCCGACTTAGAGAAGTAGGACTACTTTCTCGCCGTCACCTGGGCTAATACCGGTTCCGTCGCCGGCAAAATCGGATGCGGTAAATCTTCTAACGTGCAGAACCGATACGTCTGTCCTTCGAGACATTTCAGCTCTTCGGGATTCAGGCGGCAATGCAAGAAATGCAAATGCACAGTGGCGTGCGGATAAGTAAACACCGTTGAATAAACCTCTCGGCAGTCGGTTACTTGGACGCCGAGTTCTTCTTTCATCTCACGAGTCAGCGCTTCATCAAGAGATTCTCCGGCTTCGACTTTGCCGCCCGGAAATTCCCAGTATCCTGCATAAACTTTGCCTTCGGGACGAGAGGTCATCAGAAAGCGCCCGTCTTTATCGAAAGCCACGGCGACAACGACTTCGGTCGGTTTAGTTGTCATGCTCTGCCTCTAAATGTGTTCTTCCGGCCCAGTCACGTGCGAACTGGTAGGCGACACGACCGGAACGAGAACCACGCTGCAGTGCAAACTGCAAAGCTTCCGTTTGCCATCTGTCGTTGATTTCTCCGCCGAAATGCTTTGTCCAGCCTTCGGCGACCGCTAAATATTCTTTTTGAGAGAACGGGTAGAAGCTCAGCCAGAGACCAAAACGCTCGGATAACGACATCTTTTCTTCGATCGTCTCAGCCGGATGAAGTTCGCCGTCTTCGTCCATGCTGCTTGCAAGGTTATCCTGCATTTTCTCAGGCATTAAATGACGGCGATTAGAGGTCGCATAAACCAGCAAATTGTCTCCCGTCGATGCGACGGAACCGTCCAAAATCGCCTTCAGCGCTTTATAGCCGCCTTCTCCGAATTCAAAAGAAAGGTCATCACAGAAGACAATAAACTTCTCCGGACGATCTGCAATACGCTGAGCGATATCGATCAGGTCCTTTAAATCTTCTTTATCGACTTCGATGAGTCGCAGCCCATGATCTGCGAACTGATTCAAGCAAGCCCGAATCAGAGAAGACTTTCCGGTGCCTCGCGCACCGGTTAAAAGAACATTATTTGCGGGCAGACCTCGAACAAACTGCTCCGTGTTTCTAAGCAATGCGGCCTTCTGCTGGTCCGCATTCTTAATCGAATCCGGATCTACGAGTGCGACTCGATGAATCGGCTCGAGGACGCCGTAGGACATGCCCAAGTATTGTTTGCGGCGCCACCGAAAAGCCGCTGCGCTCCAATCTACTTCATCCTCGGTCTTGGGAAGAAGAATTTCCAGTCGATCGAGAAGACGTTCCAGTTTTTGTTCAAGTTTTGCGTCTGCCATCTCTGTATTTAGCTTCTGTAATCTGCGTTGATCGAAACGTAATCGTGAGAAAGGTCTGTGGTCCAAACAGTTTCGCAGGCATCTCCACGGCCGAGGCTGATACGAACGGTAATTTCATCCTGGCTCATCACAGCAACGCCCTGCTCCTCCATATATTCAGGAGCACGGCCGCCGTTCTTGGCGACTAAAACGTCGTCCAGCCAAAGAGAAACTTTCGTTGCGTCCAAATCCGGAATCTTTGAGTTGCCGACCGCGGCCAGAATTCGGCCAAGGTTAGGGTCGGAAGCAAAGAAGGCTGTCTTAACCAACGGAGAATGAGCGACGGCGTAGGCAACTTTGAGGGCTTCCGCTTCGTTTTTCGCATCTTCCACCGTAATGGTAATGAACTTCGTTGCGCCTTCTCCGTCTCGGACCATCGCTTGAGAAAGCTTTTGTCCGACTTCGATTAAAGAATCCAGCAAATCATCAAAGCGCGGGTCGTCCATACTTTCGATCGGGCGAGCATTGCTGCATCCGGTAGAAATCAAAACGAACGAGTCGTTCGTGGACGTGTCCCCGTCGACGGTAATACGGTTATAAGAAGCATCGGCCACCATCTTGACGACTTTGCCGATTAGGTCCTGACCGATGGCAACATCGGTCGCAATGAAGCCCAGCATCGTTGCCATGTGCGGCTCGATCATGCCGGAACCTTTGCTGATACCGGTGATCGTGATTTCCTCGTCATCCAGCATGACACGCTGGGAAACGCATTTGGGAACGGTGTCCGTTGTCATGATGGCTTCGGCCGCTGCGATCCAATTGGTTCTCGACAAATGCTTAGCGGCTTCTTCCACGCCTTTAAGCAGACGGTTCATGGGGAGCGGTTCCATGATGACACCGGTCGAGAATGGCAGAACCTGCATCGGAGAGCAGTCGAAGATATCCGCAACCTTTCTGCAGGTTTCCTGAGCGTCTTGGAGACCTTGTTCGCCGGTACCTGCGTTTGCTATGCCGGTGTTGACGACTAATGCTCTGATGTTATTCGTTTCAGCTAAGTGAGTCCTGCAAACCTGAACAGGCGCTGCCGCGAAGCGATTAGAAGTAAACACGCCTGCGACGCGGGATCCTAATGCCAACTCAACCACCAGAACGTCATTGCGGTTGGGTTTACGGATATTGGCTGCCGCAACGCCGAGGACAACTCCGGGAACCGAGTAAATCTCAGACGGTTCGGGCGGGAAGAGATTGACTGCCATATTGCTTTTCCTTTTTTCTCAAAAATTTTTTGATTTAATTTTTCGATTTTAGAGCACGAATGTTGGCCAAAAGAAAACGGCTCAAGGTGTTTTCACCGAGAGCCGTCTTTCCATTAATTCAGATTAACGAAGTTTGCCGTGGCAGTCTTTGAATTTCTTGCCGCTGCCGCAGGGGCAGGGATCATTACGTCCGACATGCGCAAACGGATCTTCTTCCTGAGGAAGGGCTTCTTGCTGAGCGGGAGCCTGAGCTTCCTGCTGAGCCGCTGCGACTTCTTCAGGTTCCGGCTGACGAATCTGAACATTCATCAGAACGCGGGTGACGTCGGCACCGACAGTTTCAAGCAAGTTGGCAAACAGTTCAAAAGCTTCGCGCTTGTATTCCTGTTTCGGCTGTTTCTGAGCATAGCCGCGGAGATAGATGCCCTGACGGAGCATATCGAGCTGGCTAAGGTGCTCTCTCCAGCGCTGATCCAGGAACTGAAGCAGAACGTTGCGTTCAAACTGTGCAAAAGCTTCGTGACCGACCAAGGCGACTTTTTCGTCGTAAACCTTGTTGGTGGCTGCAAGCAGCATATCCAGAAGTTCCTGGTCGTCGGAGCTTTCGGATTTTTCCAGTGTAGCCTTGAGCGGAACATCCAGATTCCACTGTTCTTTCAGTTCTTTTTCTAAGCCTTCAAGATCCCACTGTTCTTCGACGGTATCTGCCGGAACATAGTGGCGGAACAGACTGGTGAAATATCCGTCGCGAAGTTCCTTCACAGGACCGGACACATCTTTGTTTTCCAGGATTTCGTTACGCAGAGCGTAGATTTCTTTTCTCTGATCGTTTGCCACGTCATCGTATTCAAGCAGTTGCTTACGAATATCGAAGTTGCGGGATTCGACCTTACGCTGAGCGGTTTCAATAGAACGGGAGACAATGCCTGCTTCAATGGCTTCACCTTCAGGGAGACGCAGCTTGTTCATCAAAGCCTGCATCTTTTCGCCGGCGAAGATTCTGAGCAACGGGTCTTCCATGGACAGGTAGAAGCGGGAAGAACCCGGGTCACCCTGACGGCCGGAACGTCCGCGCAGCTGGTTGTCGATACGGCGGGATTCGTGACGCTCGGAACCGATAATTCTCAAGCCGCCAAGTTCCACAACGCGATCGTGGTCAACCTGCCACTGTGCCTTGATTTCTTCTTTCTTAGCCTTCTTCTGTTCGTCAGAAAGGGTTTCGTCGTTATCGATCTGTTCAAGAGCCTTACTGATGCCGCCGCCTAAGACGATGTCGGTTCCGCGGCCGGCCATGTTAGTGGCAATCGTAACCATGCCGGGACGGCCGGCTTCCATAACGATCTGAGCTTCTCTTTCATGCTGCTTAGCATTGAGCACATTATGCGGAATGCCTGCTTTAGTCAGCATGTCGCTGATAAGTTCGGAGTTTTCGATCGAGGTCGTACCGACAAGAACCGGCTGACCGCGGCCGTAGCACTCTTTAACGTCATCAACGATGGCTTTGTATTTTTCTTTTGCAGTGCGATAAACCTTATCCTGCTGGTCATCACGAATCATCATGCGGTGTGTCGGGATGACAACCGTTTCCAGACCGTAAATTTCCTGGAATTCATAAGCTTCCGTATCGGCCGTACCGGTCATACCGGAGAGCTTTTCATACATACGGAAGTAGTTCTGGAAGGTAATAGACGCGAAAGTCTGGTTTTCCTGCTGAATTTCAACGCCTTCTTTGGCTTCAACGGCCTGATGCAGACCGTCGGACCAACGGCGTCCTTTCATCAAACGACCGGTGAATTCGTCAACGATAATGACTTCGCCGTTCTGAACGACATAGTGCTGGTCTTTGACAAAGAGCGTATGAGCACGGAGCGCTGCATTCAGATAGTGAAGCAACATGATATTCGTCGGAGAATAAAGGCTTTGGCCGGCAGGCAGCAGACCCATGTCGACCATGATTTTTTCGACTTTCTCGTGACCGGCTTCGGAAAGCTGCACTGTGTGCTGCTTTTCATCAACCCAGTAGTCGCCTTCGCCCTTTTCCTGTTTCTGGCGAACCAGCATGTCGGGGATCTTGTCGATCGCAACGTAAATATCCGTGCTGCCTTCGGCCGGACCGGAAATAATCAGAGGCGTTCTCGCCTCGTCAATCAAAATGGAGTCAACTTCGTCCACGATCGCGAAGAACAGACCTCTCTGGCGGCGTGCGCCGGTCTCGTACTCCATGTTGTCGCGGAGGTAGTCGAAGCCGAATTCGTTGTTCGTACCGTAAGTAATATCGGCAGCATAAGCAGCCTGTTTCTGATCGTTCGGCTGATTGGAAAGAATCGTCCCGACAGTCATTCCGAGGAAGTTGTAAACCTTACCCATCCAAGCCGCGTCACGGCTTGCCAAGTAATCGTTCACCGTCACAACGTGCGCACCTTTGCCGGGCAATGCATTGAGGTAAACCGCCAAAGTTGCGGTCAAAGTTTTACCTTCACCGGTACGCATTTCAGCGATCTTGCCGTCGTTTAAGACCATACCGCCGATTAACTGCACGTCGAAGTGACGCATACCGAGAACACGGAAACTTGCCTCACGCACAACGGCGAATGCTTCCGGCAGGAGAGAGTCCAAGGAAGCGCCGTCGGCTAAACGCTGACGGAATTCAGCCGTTTTAGCTTTAAGCTGTTCGTCGCTCAATGCCTTAATTTCGGGCTCAAGTTTATTAATCACAGCAACTTTACGGCGATACTGCTTAATCAGTCGGTCGTTGCGGCTACCAAAAATTTTTGTCAGGAAACTGGCCATTAATTCTTTCTCTTAATAAAAACGGAGGCACAACGCCTCCCATTGGCAGTTACACCTTGCCAATTTTGAAACTCACTGATTTTACAACACTAAACAGTTTTTGCTCGTCCTTTTACAAGTTAGAAACACATCACGAGGCTTCTCCTGCTCAATCTAGCCGGGAATTGAATTCGCCGCCTCATTTTGCTAACTTAGACACCGAAACGTCTTATTTATTTGGGATCTGAAATGTACCCGCGATCAGCACAAAAACCAATCTCCAAAGTCCTCCAAAGAGGCTCTTTGGCTAAGCATTTCGGATTCCTGAAATTAGCGAAGCGCCTCGCCGCGGTGATTGATCCCGTATGCCAAAGCTACAAATTGGGCGCCTCGGTCACACCGGACTGTCTTAGGCTTACTGTCCAACAGGTTCGCATCAAAGACGAGAACCCATACGACATCGATCCGAACGAAGATCCTCGCGATCTGATCAAAGAAGTTCTCCTCTTGGAAATCGGACTGCCCAATCCGCTTTTTGTCCGCCGCTTCACGATGTTCCAGCCCTCGGTCGTAAAAGCACTTGCCGAGAAAGGCTTCGGCGCCATGAAAGTCAAACCTGTCATTGATCGATGCGGTCTGCATCCGCAGCAGTTTCTTTTTACGGAAACCGGCCCGGCAATCGGGGGTCCCGGTGCGGTTGAAGGTGCTAAAGAGTTATCGGATCGTCTGCCCGAGAGCTCTCCTTTAAAGGAAGCCATGGCAAAACTCGCCGCTACCTTGGAAGAACATCAAGGTCCCGGCCGCAGGTAAGAAAAAGCCCGCGGCTTGCGCGGGCAAAAACAATAAGTTTTCGTTTCTTAGTTCGAAGGTTCTTTTACCGCTTCGGTAAAAGCCTTCGGAGCACTGTGTTCATCCTGGTATTCAACAAACTCCCAGTTTTCGGGATCAGCTAACAGCGTCCGCAAAAGTTTGTTGTTGATTTCGTGACCGGACTTGAAGGCACGGTAGTGCGCCACCAGCGGATGACCTAAAACGTACAAGTCGCCCATGGCATCGAGAAGCTTATGCTTCGCAAACTCGTCCTGAGAGCGCAGGCCGCCGGGATTTAACACGTGGAAATCGTCGAGCACTATCGCGTTGTCCAACGTTCCGCCTTGTGCCAAACCCATGCCCCACAACATTTCCAAGTCGTTCACAAAACCGAAAGTACGGGCATGTGAAACGCTTTCGATGTAGTTTTCTTTATTGAAGTCAACTTCAACAAACTGGGCCGTTTCATCAATGGCCGGATGACCGAAATCAATCGCAAAAGACAGTTTGTAGCCGTCATAGGGTTCAAGAGAAGCCCATTTGTCTCCGACGTGGATGGAGACATTCTTCTTGACGCGGACAAACTTTCTCGGTGCATCCTGTTCTTCGATTCCGGCCGCTCTGATCAAAAAGACAAACGTTGAACCGGAGCCGTCCATGATGGGGATTTCAGGCGCATCGACATCGATGTAGCAGTTGTCGATGGCCAACCCGGAGAGCGCACTCATTAAGTGCTCAATCGTCGCAATACGGGCTCCGTCTTTATCTAAAGTCGTCGCCATACGCGTGTCGTTAACGCGCTCAGGCTCAGCCTTAATCGCAACGGGAGGCTTCAAATCGGTTCGAGTAAACACCAGACCGGTATCGGGAGGTGCCGGGCGCAGAGTCAAACGGACTTTGCGGCCGGAGTGCAAGCCGATACCGACAGTGGAGAAGACCTTCTTAAGCGTTCTCTGTTTGATCATAGATGCGGCCATACCTTAGTTCTTCTTGCGCAGGAAAGCGGGGATGCCGTATTCGAAACGCGGTTTTTCGTCTTCCGCTTTGACTTCTGCCGCACCTTGGCCTTTGGCTTCCGGAGCGCCGTTGGGCTGATTGGCTGTCCACAGTCCGCTGTCATTGCCGTTGCCGGCCTGAGGATTCAGGGTTGCGAAGACATCGCTGGCAGGACGAATATTGTTGCTGGCGTGGAAGTTCCCGAAAATCGTGTTGTCTTTCGGGCCTTCGAAGGCACCGGCATCAGGTGTTGCGATCGGACGGCTGAAAGCCTGACCGAACGGGTTGATGGCTTCAGGCTGCGGTTCCTTCGGTTCGGCCTTCGGAGCAGGTGCCGGCTCAGCCTTTTTCTGAGGCTGCGGGGTATAGCTGCCGAAAGGGTTGACTTCCGCTTTGACCTCTTCGGCTTTCACTTCAGACTTTGCTGCCGGAGCGGCAGGAGCTGCAGTGTGAGCCGGATGAGGCTGCGGCTGAGCAAAAGAAGATGCTGTACGGGGAGCTGCAGAGGCGTGAACCTTAGGCTTAGCAGGCGCATCAATGTTGCCGAACAAATCATTCGGCAGAGAATCCGGAGCGGAGCCGGAAGGCTGCCAAAGGTTAGACGGATTATCGACGGCAGGTTTGCCATTCACGAAGCTTGTTTTAACGATGGAGTCATCGGTGCCGTTCTGATCCAGACCGGTGGCGATAACGGTAACGCGGACTTTGTCGCCCATGCTGTCGTCATAAACCGTACCGAAGACGATAAGCGCATCGCTGTCGGCGTAGTTCTTGATGGTTTCCATAGCGGAACGGACTTCGGACATACGAATGCCCTCCTGAGCCGTAATGTTAACCAACAGACCCTTAGCACCGCGAAGCTCAACACCTTCAAGCAGCGGGCAGGTAACGGCCATGGAGGCAGCTGTAACGGCACGGTCGGGACCTTCGGCTTCGCCGGAACCCATCATGGCGGTACCGCGAGTACCCATAACCGTTCTGACGTCTTCGAAGTCCAGGTTGATCTGACCAACCTTCTGAATCAATTCGGCGATGCCTGCGCAGGCGTTGAAGAGCACTTCGTCGGCCTTTTCAAAGCATTCGCGCATCGTGGCGTCTTCTCCGAGCTCTTCTTCGAGCTTATCGTTAAGAATGACAATGAGAGAGTGGACGCGATTTTTGAGCTGATTTAAACCGAGCTCGGCATTTCTCATGCGTTTGCCGCCTTCAAAGGAGAAAGGCTTTGTCACGACGGCAACGGTCAGAATACCCAGTTCCTGGGCAACTTCGGCAATGACGGGGGAAGCGCCGGTACCCGTGCCGCCGCCCATGCCGGCTGTAATGAAGACCATATCGGCACCGCGGAGCTTCTCAGCGATTTCTTCTCTGGCATCATTGGCAGCCTGGAACCCGACTTCCGGACGTGCGCCGGCGCCGAGACCTGTTCTGCCGAGAGAAATCTTTTCGGAAGCGAGAGAGCGGGTCAGAGCTTGTCTGTCCGTGTTCGCGGCGATGAACTCAACCTGGCAATCCGTCAATTTGGTTACCATCGTATTAAGGGCGTTGCCGCCCGCACCGCCTACGCCTACAACTTTGATCACGGTGTTGGTAGAACCGTCCACGTAGGGTTCAAATGCCTTTTCCATCAACTACTTTATCTCCATTACGCATCTCGAGACATTCGATCTGCCAAGTTGGTTAATTCTAAATTCAATCGTTTTTTTCTGCGAGGAAAATTCAAAAAATTCCGTGGGTTCTGCGTTTATTTTCAACAAGAGGGGAATTTTTGGTTAGGGGTTTCTACTCCGTTCTATCCCTCAAGCTATTTTAAGCAATACAAACCCTTAGAAATTTCCGAAAATCCACTGCTTAATCATTCCGCCGATGCTCTTTAATTTTCGTTTGGAACCGATGTTGGATCCCTGCGCCCAGAACTTTTGATTCAGTTGGCACAAGTAACCTAAAACCGCCGCATGCTGCGGGGTGGAATACCCGGCAAACTGTTTAGGGAAACTCTCTGTGTTATAGAGCTCCGGCGGCACAAATTCCGAGGTTTCATAGTTCACCAAAGGACGTCCGAGACGAACATTGATTTCGCGTCCTGCCATATGAGAGCTGAACACTTCTTTGGCCATGCGCTGAATGCCGGGGAGTGTTGCACCTCCGCCGGTCAGCACCACGCCGTAGCCCAATTGGGTGTGCAGGCTCTTATCGCGGATGCGGTAGTAAATTTTTTCTAAGATGTCCTGAACTTTGACGTCGATAATTGCGGAGAGCGCCTGTTTGCTCAGGATTCTTCCGCCGTCATCGCTGTATCCCGGCGCCGTCGGCAGGCGAATAAAACTGTCCTTATCTTTTCTGGCGTCGTATCTAACCTGTCCCATCTGCAGCTTGAGCTTTTCAGCGGCATCTTGAGACAAATGAGTCTTAATCGAAATCTCATCGGTAATTTGCTGTCCGCCCATCGGGTGGACGGCCGAGTACTGCACGGCCTTATCAAAGAACACGGCCACATCGCTCAAGTCGGAACCGATATCGATCAACGCCACGCCTAGGTCAATCTCTTCCGGACGAAGCACGGCAGAAGCGGCCGCCAGCGGATTAAAAATCAGCTGGCTGTCAATAAGTTCCAAGCCGGTTCTGCGAATCACTTTATTAAGGAACAAACACTGAGCGCTCTGCGCGGTCACCACGTGCAGACTGCCTTCGAGCTTCTTGCCTTCCATGCCGATCGGCGTGCGAATACGGCGTGCGTAGTCGACGGAGTATTCCTGAGGAATCACGTCGAGATAGCGCATCGACGGCGGCAAAGTCACGGACATCGCCGTGTTCAGAAGGTCGTCAATGTCCTTCTGTTCGATTTCGCCGGAACCCACAATCGTCTGCTGGATACAGTTATCCGTACGGATATGCGGTCCGGAAATACCGGCCGCAACGGTTTTGACGGTTGTATTGGCGGTTTTTTCAGCTTCTTCCACGGCCGCGCGGACACAGTCGACGGCCTGATTGATATCGACGACACCGCCCTGCTCAATACCTTCGCTCTTGCACTCTCCGAGCCCCTCGATCTTAAAAGTGCTCGAACTGACCGGAGACGCAATCATACACACAACCTTTGATGACCCGATGTCCAAGCCCACCAACAAATCGTTTGATTTATCTGCCATTCTTTTTATCCCCGGTATCCTGAACACTATCTTCAGGAGAAACGGACTCTTCTTCCGGTGCCGGCTTCAACACTGCAATCCCTTTCTCATAACGCGCATCTAATTCTGTCGGTTCCACGCCGATTTGCGCGGAAATCGCCGGCAGCGATTGGATGATTTTGATCAAACGCTCTTCCATTTGGGCGGAATTTTCGCCCTTCTTGAGAACCAGTTTGATCACCTTGCCCTCCGGGCGCTTGAAATGCAGCGTCCAGCCGGAATATTCGGAATAAGTTAATGAAGTTACATCATATCCAAGCTTTTTGCATGTATCTTCAAAAGCCTGGTACTGCTTGTAGATTTCCATGCGGCGGTCAACGGGGCCGAAAATCTTCGGAAGCGCCCCTTTGCTCTCCGCAATTTCCTGGTTTGCGACAAACAGCGTGCCGTCCTCGGCGAGCAGCTTTTCGTCGCCCCAAACGGCGATCGGACAGTGGAGGTAAAGCGTTGCTTGAAGCTGATTCGGCCATACGCGGCCGATCGAAACGTCTCTTACCCAAGGAATGCGCTTGAGCTGATCGGCGATCTCGGACAAATCCGCGGTGAAATAGTTCCCGTGAATATGGCCGTCGAGCACCTGCGCAACATCCTTGACGTTTATCGCGTCTTTATTGCCTTCGACCTGAACGTCAACCCCTTTCAGCAAAAATACCGGCCGCTGAACAAACCAGTAAACCGCCGATGTCAGAATCAGGAGAGTAAACAGCACTCCGAAAACATCGGCAAAAAGCGAAAAAGTTGACGCGCTCCAACGTCTCATTGATTAACCCTTCAAAGAAGCGCGCGCAGCGACTTGTTTAACGAGTTCTTCATAAGAAATACCGCTGGTTCTCGCAGCAAGCGGAACCAAAGAGTGCGGCGTCATGCCGGGTGCTGTATTGATTTCAAGCAGCACGAAGCTGCCGTCATCGCGCAGCATCACGTCAATACGGCTCCATGCGTCGGCGCCCACTGCCAAAGCGGCCTTCTCGACAACGGCCTTAATCTTCTCCGTCACATCCTCAGACACTTCGGCCGGGCAAACATAGACGGTCTCGTCGGAGTAGTACTTGTGTTCAAAGTCATAGTCTCCGTCCGGCGCCTTGATTTCGATGATCGGGAAAGCTTTTAAGCCCTCTCCCATATCTAAAACAGCAACCGTGAGTTCGCGGCCGAACACGTATTCTTCGGCAAGCACGGTCATGCCGGCTTCCTGAGACTTTGCAAAGGCCTCTTTGACCTCTTCCGGAGTCGCATTCTTAAGTTTATAGAGACCGAGGCTTGAGCCCTCCTTGCTCGGCTTGATCACGAGATTTCCGTTAAAACGGCGGTGGGCCTCTTCGCAGTCAGCCTCGTCTCTCAGCACCATGCCGCGCGGGACCGGAATGCCTTGGGCTTCCCATACAGCCTTGGTCATTTCTTTATCAATTCCGATGGCGCTTGCCTGAACGCCGCTTCCGGTATACGGAATCTTCAAAAATTCCATCACGCCCTGAATAACGCCGTCTTCGCCGCCTTTTCCGTGCAAAATCAGAAAAGCGCGATCGATACCGGCCAAATCGGATAAAGGCTGCTCTGCCGGATCGAACTTAACCGCATCCGCACCGACGCTTTGCAGTGCTTTGAGCACGCCGCTGCCGCTCATCAAAGAGACTTCACGCTCTCCGGAGGATCCGCCCATCACGACGGCAATTTTTCCGAGTTCCTGAACATTAACGCTTTTCATTCTTTTACTTTCCTTGTTTCATGAGTTTTGCCGGAACTTCTCCGATGTTTCCTGCGCCCATGACGAGTACAACGTCACCATCCTTGACGTTGTTATTAATGAGTTCCATGACTTCATCCGTGTTGCCCGCAAACAGCGGCTCGACCTTCCCGGTCAGACGAATCGAACGGCAAAGGCTGCGGCTGTCGGCGCCGAAGATTTTTTCTTCGCCGGCCGGGTAAACGGCTTCAAGCACCAGTGCGTCCGCATTCGAGAGCACGCGGACCAAATCTTCAAAGCAGTCGCGGGTACGAGTATAGCGGTGCGGCTGGAAGGCGACGAGCAGTCTTCTATCAGGATACGCTCCGCGCGCGGCGGCAATCGTCGCCGCCATTTCGGTCGGACGGCGGCC
>ERZ780154.984-NODE-984-length-16670-cov-3.85958_pt1 | contig 16670 bp, 15 predicted proteins | sample MGYA00511568_ERZ780154 | MGnify/ENA primary metagenome ERZ780154 (study PRJEB29588, sample SAMEA2142525) | human gut metagenome | biome: human gut; feature: human-associated habitat; material: faeces | place: Denmark | collected 2008/2010 ...
CCTCCGGGAGAGTCCAAACGTGGAAGAGACACGAAATCAGATGCAGTCATCCGGCTGGAAGAACTGCACACATTTTTTTCAATAAATCTTTCCTATGCAGTTCTACCTGAAATCTATAGAATGTGTTTTGGATAATATGACTTAGCACTTCAAAGGACAGCGTTGCCTGCCTATGTGGCAGTGCTCCTGCGCTGTTTTGCAGCGACAGCGGTCAGGGCAAACATGGCGGCGGCAAAGAGGAGCTGGATGCCGATACATTTCCAGTAAAAGCCCAGGTCGAAGACTTCCTTTCCGAAGCCCGCCAGCATATTGTTGGCGCGGATGTACCAGTAGGCGGGAAGAAAACGTCCTACGGCAAGTACGGAACCAGACAGCATGGACTGCGGGACAAAGACACCGCAGAGGAAGGACATGGACAGACCGACGATATTTGCCAGCATATTTAATACATTGTCATCCGGCGAGAACGTCGAGATGAGCAGGGAGAGTGCAGTCGTAAAAAGCAGAAAAGCGAGGCTGTTTAAGATTGCATAGCCGACATAGGGCTGCAGCATGGCTTTCCGGTAGAATACGAGACCAAGCAGCAGAAAGAGCAGCCAGATGCCGAGACTGTACAGGAGACAGCCGGATGCCATGGCAAGAGTACGTGTTCTTCCGGGAAGAGCGGAGCACGCCGTCCGGGCTTTCATGTCGCGGCTGTTTAAGGTAACCAGAATCGGAGCCATGCCGGCGAACAGGATTGCCAGAAAGATATACGGAAGATACTGGAAGAAATAAAAAACCATGCTGTTGGTGTCGGCGTCGGACATCTGAAAAGATGTGACGGAGACTTTGGGAAGGTCGGAAATGGTATGATCCGTATGGTCGATGGCCTCGGCAATGGTGTCACCGCCCGCCAGGTAGAGCTGCAGTGCCTGCACATACTGCGTAATCTGGTTGTCCACGTACTGGCTGCTGCTGCTTCCCGGAATTGTCAGGGAGGAGACAAGGTCTTTGGTCTCGCCGGCGAGCACCCGGTCTTCAAATCCTTCCGGGATGACCATGGCATAGTTGAGCGTGCGGTAGTAGATTGCATCTAACAGTGCGGTGTCCTCTCCAGGCTCCGGTGTTGTTACCTGGTGGATGGATGCGAGGTAATCGCACAGAGCGCGGCTTGCATCCGTGTTGTCTTCATCTGTGATGGCGATAGAGCGCTGGCTGGCTTTGAAGTTCTCGTTGATGGAATCCTGCGAGAGTGCCGACAGCAGCAGCGTGATCACCGCGTAGACGCCCAAATAGATCAATGCGGCATTTCGCCGTTTTTTTGCGATTGCGAAAAATGCTTTAAAGACTGGCATATTTTTTCCTCCTTACCAGTGCAAGACCGCCGAGACAGAAAAGTGCCGAGAGTAACAGGAGTCCTGCGATATTTGTAAAAAACCGTGTGTAGGACGGGTACACGACGAGTGAATACAGCGCATCGGAGATGAGAGCTGCAGGATTGATGCGGTTGAGCAGCGGGCAGAAATCTTCCACAAGTGCACGCATGTTTCCGATCATCAGACCGCTTAAAAAGCAGCAGATCATAATTGCAGCCATCAGGAAACCAAACTTGGTCTCTTTGGAAAACTGCCCGATACAACCGACCAGAAATCCCAGACTCAGCCCGGCAAGACAACCGCAGAGGCAGGTCAGCGCCACACCGCCGAGATGGTTTTCGAAATCAACCTTAAGAACCAGTGTCAGATAGGCAATGGTGATCAGCAAGGAGGAAAACTCAAAAATCAGAGCTCCGGTCAGATCACCGAGGGTGGCAAGCAGCCGGGGAACCGGCGAGACATTGCGTCTGGCACCCAGATCTGACAGATTTGCCTGATTGGAGATGGCGAGCGTGTTGCCGATCATGGCAGCATAGAGGCAGGTCATGGCAATCAGATTAAAAAAGTAAGTAAGGGATTCATCCACGGAGCCGGCACCAAGGGATTCGTGCCGGATATAGCTGACTTCCGTAGAAACCGCATCAAGCAGTGCCGGAAGCTTCGTGGGATCTTTCATTGCGGCCTGGGCGATGGCACTGTATTCTATGTTGAAACGATCCACAAGCACACTTAAAATACTCTGGTACAGAGGATCGGAAGTCATCTCTGCGGAGAGTGTCAGCGATAGAGGATATGTGGAAACATCCTTGGCGGATGCGGCATTTCTATAATCGGAAACGGTTGGCAGATCAGCGGTAATGATGCCGTAGACTTCTTTTGCTTTCAGCAGTTCACTGGCATCCGCAGCGGAAGCATAGGTAACTTCAAGGAACTGATCTTCGCCGGGTTTGGACAGGGAATCAAACATGGAGCGCAGCTCGGAGGATTCCTCTTGCATCACAACTGCAACCGGGATGGCGGAAAAACTTTCGCCACTCCCCAGTCCGCCGAATGCAAAATGGAACATCGTTCCGAGCAGAAGTGGAAAAGCGATACACCAGAATACCTGACCTTTATCCCGCAGCAGATTAAGCAGTGTATATTTCATCGTATGAAAAAACATGGTGGTACCTCCTAATCACGAAGTTCTTTTCCGGTAATTTCCAGAAAGACGTCATTTAAGGTCGGAAGTTCGGAATAGACTCTTCCGAAAGACACATTCTGTTCCTGCAGATAGTTCAGAATGTGCGGCAGATTGTGGGAACCGCCGCTGCACAGCACTTTTAAGCAGTGATGTTCAAAGGTCACCTCATAGACGTGCTTTATGTCACGGATCGCTGCAATCTGCGCAGGAAGAAGATCCAGAATATCAATCGAGATGATCTCGCTCTTTTTGATCATTCGTTTTAACTCTTCCGTGGTTCCAATGGCAAGATTTTTGCCTTTGTCCATAATGGCGATCCGGGTACAGATCTGCTCCACCTCCTCCATATAGTGGGAGGTATAAATGATCGTGGCACCATTGCGGTTTAACTCCTGGATTCCCTCCAGAATTTTATTGCGGCTCTGCGGGTCGACTGCCACAGTCGGCTCGTCAAGAATGATGAGCTTTGGCTTGTGGGCAATTCCGCACGCGATATTCAGACGGCGCAGCAGACCACCGGAAAGCTTTTTCGGATAAAATTTGCGGAAATCGTTGAGACCGACAAAATCGATGGCCTCTTCCACATACTGGCGCCGGAGCGCTTTGTCGCGGATATACAGACCACAGAAATAATCAATGTTCTCATAGACGGTCAATTCCTGAAAGACAGCGACATTTTGCATGACAACGCCGATCTGACGTTTCAGATCGTAGCTGTCCGGCCGCATTTCCTGACCGAAGACCCGGACGGTTCCCTTGTCAAAGGCAAGCAGTGCAAGGATGCAGTTGATGGTTGTCGTCTTTCCGGAGCCGTTTGGTCCAAGCAGACCGAAGATCTCACCTTCCTCAATTGTGAGATTGAAGTGATCGAGGGCGACAAGCTCCTGATAGCGTTTTACCAGATTTTCTATTTCTACAACAGGTACTGACATAACAAATCCTCCTCGTTTGATGGTAATTACATTATAGCGGGTGGCGCCCGGCGGTACCAGTGAGCAGCGTCAGATGTTTGATGTGACAAATGTCATAAATCTCTTATTTTTCAAAAAAGATGTGGCGGCAGCCCTGTAATGATGATATGGTTATCATAACGTGTGCGGGAAAGTGGAAGATATCCCGGGAATATGGCGGCATATGTGGACAGGGAGAGGGTAGAATGAAGCGGATTGTGGATAAAGGACTGTTGCTTGCCGGCGGTCTGCTTATGGCGGGACAGTCGGGAAGGCTTGCAGCGCCGGTCATAGCGTTGCTGTTGGCGATGACTGCGGCGGCATATGGCAGCTGTGTGGACAACAGACGATGGCATTGTGTGTGCCTTGCGGGGATGTTTGCGGTCTGCTTTATCCTGCCGGAACTCTGTTTTTTCGTGCCGGTTCTTCTGTATGACTGTGCGGAAAAAAAGGAGATGCGGCTCTGGTTCTTGAGTGTTCCGGGGCTCGCTTTTTTCTATCGGGAACAGATTATCCGGCAGCCCTTTTTGTGGGCGGCGGACGGTATGCTGATCGTGGCTGCGATATTGCTGGCGTGCAGAACGGGCAGAATTCTGTATCTGGAACAGGAGATGATCCGTCTTCGGGATACCAGCACGGAATTGAATCTGGTGCTGCAGGAAAAAAACAAGAACCTGATGGAAAAACAGGATTATGAGATCTACCTTGCGACACTGCGGGAGCGCAACCGCATTGCAAGAGAGATTCATGATAATGTGGGGCATATGCTTTCAAGAAGTATTCTGCAGATGGGGGCACTGATTACGATTCATAAGGAGGAGCCGCTGCACGGACAACTCGCCGGGGTGGGGGAGACGTTAAATCAGGCGATGAACAGTATCCGTGAGAGCGTGCACGATCTGCACGATGAGTCCATTGATCTGCGGCAGTCCATCGCGGAGGCGACCCGTGAGATGAAGGAGCACTATCAGCTCACGGTTGATTACGATATGTCTCCGGAGATTCCACGCAATGTAAAGTACTGCTTTATCACAGCGGTAAAAGAAGCCATGTCGAATATTGCAAAACACTCCGATGCGGATAAGATCTCCGTGATTTTGCGGGAGCACCCGGCGTTCTATCAGATGACCGTTGAGGACAACGGAACGGTGGGACGAAAGGGACAGAGCGGACCATTGTGGGAGGAAGAGGTCGTCCGTATGGACGGAAAGGAAGGGATTGGTCTTTCTAATATGAAGGAGCGCGTGCAGGCACTGGGCGGAACCTTCCGGATTCATACGGAAAAGGGATTTGTGATCTTTATTTCGATTCCCAAGAGGGATAAAATGTAGATACGGTAATGAAGGCTGGGAGAGAGAAAAATGAGAGTTCTGGTGGTTGATGATGATAAACTGGTGGCAGTATCCCTAAAAACGATTCTGGAAGCTGACGGGGAGATTACGGTCGTGGGTCTTGGAGAGGCGGGAGATGACGCCATCCGGCTTTATCGGGAGCAGCATCCTGATATTCTGCTGATGGATATCCGCATGCAGGGAATGTCCGGATTGGATGCAGCTGAATGTATCTTAAAAGAAGATCAAGCGGCAAAAATTTTGTTTTTGACAACCTTTTCCGATGACGAATACATTGTAAAGGCACTGAATATGGGAGCGAAGGGGTATCTGCTGAAACAGGACTTTGAGTCGATCGTTCCGGCACTCAAGGCTGTCTACGGCGGGCAGAGTGTATTCGGCGGACAGATTATGGGAAAAATTCCGGTGCTTCTGGCAGGAAAAGGCAGCTTTTCCTATCATGATTACGACATCAGTGAGAAGGAGCAGGGCATTATTGAACTGGTGGCAGAAGGCTTAAGCAACCGGGAGATTGCAGAAAAATTGTATTTGAGCGAGGGTACGGTGCGCAATTATATCAGCACCATACTGGATAAATTAAAGTTACGAGACCGCACACAGCTGGCAGTCTTTTATTATAAGAACTGCGGCTGAGCCGGCGGTACAGCAATCGCACAGAAGCTGTGCCGACAGACAGCGACATGAAAGAGACGGCAATGCAGCAACAGGGAAGATGAGGAAAACAATGATATTTGAGACACATGCACATTATGATGATGAAGTATTTAATGAGGATAGAGAGCAATTATTAGCTGGGCTCCCGGAAAAGGGAATCGGGAGGGTGATTAACGTCGGTGCGTCCATTGAGACGACGAGGACGACGCTCGCGTTGGCGGAGGCGTATGATTACATCTATGCCGCCGTGGGTGTGCATCCGAGCGATATTGACGGGCTGAACGAGGAGACATATTCCTGGCTCAAAGCGCAGACGGCACATCCGAAGACGGTAGCGGTGGGAGAGATTGGTCTGGATTATTACTGGGACAAGGAGCCGGAAGTACAGGCAGCGCAGCGGGAATGGTTCGTGCGCCAGCTGACACTCGCAGGGGAAACAGATCTGCCGGTAATTATCCACTCGCGTGACGCGGCGGAGGATACCATGCGGATCTTAAAAGAGACCGGAAGATTCCGGGAACATCCCGGTGTCATTCACTGTTACTCGTACTCGCTGGAGCAGGCAAAAGAGTACGTGAAGATGGGATACTGCATTGGTGTGGGCGGTGTGGTTACCTTTAAAAATGCAAAGAAACTCAGGCAGACGGTGGAGCAGATCTCTCTGGAACACATTCTGTTGGAGACGGACTGCCCGTATATGGCGCCCGAGCCGCACCGGGGAACCCGCAACGATTCCTCCAACCTCTCTTATGTGGCTGCCAGGATTGCGGAGATCAAAGGCGTCTCTGTGCAGGAGGTGGAGCAGACGACCTGGGAAAATGCCTGCCGTGTATTCGGCGTCCGGTAGGTGTCTGCCCGAATCAGCAGAAGCGGGAATATTCCGGGGTGTCTGCCCAATAGCGCTTCGGGATTAACTGCATCTGCAAGCCCGGATTTTTGCGGGATTCTATGGCAATGTGATCAAAAAAGGTCAGCCAGAGCTGCCGGAAGGCTTCCTCGTCGGAGGAATACCGGCTGACTTTCTCCAGATCCAGATCTGCGGCATCTGTGAGAACGTAGCTGGAAAGCGCTTTGTGCACCGCGACAGACTGATGTGTGGCGTCATAGATCATAAAGTTCTCGGAGGGCAGACGGTCGGTGAAATGCTCTGCCAGATAGGGAAGGACGTTGTCCTTCGGATGGATCGTGGCAAAGAGAACGCCGTTCTCAAGCTCGGAGAAGCGCAGAAATTCGAGATGATGGCAGGCTTCGCGGTTGGTCGCCCGGCAGAGCTCAAAAATCCGGTAGACACACGGTTCGCCTAAGGAAAGAAGCACTTTCTGACCGTCTCCGCTTGCGAGTGCGAGGAGGATGGTCTCATAGATGGCGTCTGCCTTGTCCATCTTCCTGCCGGAGGATGGCTCGCCGGACATTGCTGCCTGATAGATCGACTCATAGAACTGCATGCCGAAACGGGACGTGATGGTGCGGATCACCTTGCCGGTCTTATCCGCGGAAGGAGTTACGTGAATATATTCGGAAAAAAGCTCGTAATTCTCCGGTTCTCCGGTGGCAAGCCGGATATTGCGGTGACCGAGCCGGCTTGCGCAGGCGTCATAGACACCGGTAAAGATACCTTCAAGACTGTCCTCACAGATAAATACATACATGTAAAATACCTCTTTTCTATGTGTAATCAGGGCGGTGGGCTCACAGGGCAAGCCCGGTGTCAAACAGCGACAACTGCTGATAACCGCTGTTGCGGAGCTCCGTTGGAACTTGCGTGTGGTCTGCCATGAGATGAGAGCAGATATAGTCCTCGTCGAGCTTCGTGCGGTACATCATCCGGCCGGAACAGGTGATGAAATACAGGGCGCGCTTTAGCACAACGCCGATCTTTTTCAGATCGTCATAGGTGAGCGCGGTATCCCGTCTGGCGGCGACGATCCGCTGGGCGGACTTGTATCCGATTCCGGGTACGCGCAGAAGAGTCTGATAACTGGCGCGGTTGATCTCGACCGGAAATGTGTCGAGATGACGCAATGCCCAGTCACACTTGGGATCCAGATAAATATTAAAGTTCGGGCGGTCTTCCGACAGAAGCTCATCCACATGAAAGCGGTAATAGCGCAGCAGCCAGTCTGCCTGGTACAGGCGGTGCTCGCGCAGCAGCGGAGGTCCGCCGGGGAGCACCGGCAGTGACGAATCGCCGTTGACATTGATGAATGCAGAGTAGAAAACGCGCTTCAGATGAAACTTCTCATAGAGTGCCTCGGACACACGCATAATCTGATAGTCGTTCTCCGGGGTAGCACCGATAATCATCTGTGTGCTCTGCCCGGCGGGCACGAACTTCGGCGCTTTGCGGTAGACCATCAGTTCATTCTGGTTCTCCGTGATGCCATTCTGGATCTGGCGCATGGGGGAGAGAATCGTGTGTCTTGATTTGCAGGGAGCAAGCTGCTTCAGTCCGTTTGCCGTGGGAAGCTCAAGATTGATGCTCATGCGGTCCGCAAGAAACCCTGCTTTCTCAATCAGTGCCGGGTCAGCGCCGGGAATCGCTTTTACGTGGATGTAGCCGTTGAAGTGATGGACGGTACGGAGCCGGTAGAGCGTCTGGTAAATCAGATCCATGGTGTAATTCGGACTGATGAGGATGCCGGAACTTAAGAACAGACCCTCGATATAATTGCGCCGGTAGAATTCCATGGTGAGCGTGCAGATCTCATCCGGGGTAAAGGAGGCGCGGGGGACGTCGGAGTTGCAGTTGTTCTGGCAGTAGGCACAGTTAAAAATACACTCGTTGGTGAACAGGATCTTGAGCAGGGAGATGCATCTTCCGTCTGCAGCAAATGCATGGCACACGCCGGGAGCCAGACAATTCCCCATGTGCCTGCCGTCTCCCCTGCGGTCGGCGCCGCTTGAGGTACATGCCACGTCGTACTTCGCGGCATCGGTAAGGATGGCAAGCTTCTCCATGAGGGAGAGATTCTGCTGAATGTTCATGTGAAAACACCTCCTGGCAAAACAAATGTTCGGTTAAAGAATAGCACATATGTTCGACAAAAGCAAGATGAAATCGAATATTTGTTCGAGAAAGATTATGGTTCACTTGGACAGTGGGTATATGGTATAATGTACGTAAGCAATGAGCAGTGCCAGACGTGACAGTCACGAGATATGCCTGCTTGCAGGCTATATCTCGCGACTGTTGCGGATGATAGGGCGAATGCCCGTTAGTCCGGGAAATCTATGATTTCCTGGACGAGCACTGCGAAGACGTGACATTTGCCGGAGCGGGCATCGGAGACTTTAGACGGATGATAGGGCGAATGCCCGTCAGTCCGGGAAATCTATGATTTCCTGGACGAGCACTGCGAAGACGTGACTTTTGCCAGAGCGGAGTCGTACAGATAGAAGCCCCCGGACGGGCTTTGGAATGGAGAAAGATGGATACAGATATTTTTGAGCAGTTCCCGGATCGGGAAACATTTGACAAATACTGGAACGAGAATTATCAGCCGGTGACATACGAGGATGTGCGCGAGGCGTTCACCGATTTTGTGAAGTCTGCGGACGGTCACATCTACCTCTCGGATTACGAGGAGAAGGGGCTGATCTCCCGGGAAGATTTTAAGGAAAACCTCTCGCAGGAGGCACAGTTTACATTTGAGGACGGACTGACGGAAGTTTTTTACGATAAGAATCCGGAGCTTTATGAGACGGCGTTTGCGCTCTATGAGGAGTCAAAGCTTACCGGAAAGGGAGATGCATCGGTGGCGCAGACGTTTCACGAGACGTTTCGCGCGCTCTATGCAGAGTTTCTGGACAGACTGTATGATGAGGTGCTGGCAGCATGGCAACATTAGGAATCCCGCAGAATACGATTGCGGTTCTGCAGAAGTATCATTTTAATTTTCAGAAAAAGTTCGGACAGAATTTTCTCATTGATACCCATGTGCTCGAGCGCATTATTGAGGCGGCGGGCATTACGAAGGATGACTTTGTGCTGGAGATCGGGCCGGGCATCGGCACGATGACCCAGTATCTGTGTGAAAATGCCAGAGAGGTGACGGCGGTGGAGATCGACCAGAACCTGATCCCGATTCTGGCGGACACGCTTAGCGCTTATGACAATGTGACGGTTATTAATGAGGACATTTTGAAGCTGGACATTGTAAAGCTCGCGAAGGAGAAGAATGCCGGGAAACCGATCAAGGTGGTGGCAAATCTTCCGTATTATATTACTACGCCGATTATCATGGGGCTGTTTGAGAGCCATGTGCCGATTGACAGCATTACGATCATGGTGCAGAAGGAAGTCGCAGACAGGATGCAGGTCGGACCGGGGACGAAGGATTACGGTGCGCTCTCGCTGGCGGTGCAGTATTATGCAAAGCCGGAGATTATCGCAAACGTGCCGCCGAACTGCTTTATGCCGCGGCCGAATGTCGGCAGCGCGGTGATAAGGCTGACGCGTCATGAGACCGTGCCGGTGCAGGTGGAGGATGAAAAGCTGATGTTCCGGCTGATCCGGGCATCTTTTAACCAGAGACGCAAGACGCTTGCGAACGGTCTGAATAATTCGCCGGAGATTCATCTCTCCAAGGAAGTGATTCAGGAAAGCATTGAGGAGCTTGGCGTGCCGGTGACCATCCGTGGAGAGGCGCTTACATTGGAACAGTTTGCGGCGCTCTCGAATATTATCGGACGCAGAATGAAGCAGCAGGTATAGAGAGAATAGGGGGAAACAGACAATGGATGGACAGCAGAACAATCAGAATGGATGGAACGGGAGCGAGGCGCCCAGAACATACGGTGAGGATACGAAAATGTATCAGAACCGGCAGAACGCGCCGCAACAGCCGAATTACGGAAGCGGTCAGAACCCGTATCAACAGCCGAATTACGGAAACAGCCAGAATGCATATCAGCAGCCGGATTACGGAAATGCACAGAACATGAATCAACAGCCGAATTACGGAAACAGCCAGAATGCATATCAGCAGCCGAATTACGGAAACGGTCAGAACCCGTATCAGCAGCCGAATTACGGAAACTGGCAGGGCAATCCGTATCCGCAGGAGCAGCACGGACCGGTATCCGATGTTCTGTGCAATATTCTCCTGGTGATCTTTATGGCGCAGATTATTATCAATTTTGTGGTATTTGGCGCGACATGGAATGCGATGGCAGGGGAAGGAATAGACGCTTATCTCGACGGATCCGTGAGCCTTGGCAGCCCGGTGCAGATGCTTTCCATGTTTTCCAATCTGCTGTTTGTGGCGATGCTTGTGCTGTTGATTCTGGATATTATAAAAATCAGCAATCAGAAATACAAGATCACCGGTCTGGTGTTGTTTGCGATTTTCTTAAGACCGGGCTATTACATCTGGAGAGCACATGTGCTCAAGAGAAAAATGACGTTCCCGATCATCTATACCATCGCTTACAGTGGAGTGACCGTGGCATACTTTTTCTATTCGTTTTATAAAGTTTTTTCACTGACATTCGGGATTATGCAGAGTCTGAACTAGTGCCGCGGCTTTGCAGGAATGGAAGATCTCCTTGGTTCATATAATAATGGACAAGGAGATTTTTTTATGCGGAAAAAATGGAAATACTATATTGATAGAATGCTTACTTTCGCGCTGATCGGCATATTATTGCCGCTTTTTGTTACGATAATATGTCAGCGTATGCGACTGGAGGAAGTGATATACGGCACGTACGACGCGATGACGGAGGCGGCAGAAAGAGAGGGCGGGGAGGAACTGGAGGAACAGCTGCCCCTGATTCTGGCGAAGGAGATCCGTGCGGACGCGGAAGATGCGGCGCTTAAGGCGCAGTGTGTGATTGCGCGGACAACACTGTACGATGCTGTGGCGAGAGGGGAGGAACAGCCGGCTGCTTTTTCGGAGGAAGAATTAAAGCAGGCGCTGGGAGAAACATATGAAAAAGTCATGGAACGGCTTGAAACGTGCGTGGAGGAGACGAGCGGACAGGTGCTCTCCTGGAACGGCGGCTATGCGTATGCTGCATATCATGCGATCAGTGCTGGAAGCACGAGAGATATGAGCCGGTCGGCGGAAGCGGAGGTGCCGTATCTTCCCGCGGTGGAGTGCCCGGCGGATCTGACGGCGGAGGGCACGCTTTCGGTTATTTATTGTGAGGAAACGGACATTTTAAAGCAGTGCGCGGAGCATTTTCCGGAGGCAGACGTGTCCGCGGTGTCTGAGATCCAGGTTACAGAGCGGGATGCGGCGGGCTATGTACAGCAGGTTATGCTGGGGGAGTATGCCTGTACCGGGGAAGCGTTCCGTGAGGCGATGGGCTGGAACTCCGCGTGTTTTACGATCACGCAGATGGGAGATGACGTTCGGATCGTGACAAGGGGACTGGGACACGGGTACGGCCTGAGCCAGAATGAGGCGCGCGCGATGGCGCAGGAAGGAACCTCTTACGAGGAGATTTTACAATATTTTTTTCCGGGAACAACGCTTGTGACAGCGGATCAGATAAAATAGGCGGCGCTCTGCATAAACCATCCGTGCAGGGGGAACAATAGGAATAAAAATAAATAATATGGATGGTGAAAAAAATGAGAAAAAGCAGATTTTGGGCATTCCTCGGGCGTAAACAATATGTGATTGCGGGGGCGATTGTGATTGCGGCAGCAGTTGCGACCACGGTAATTTACAGCGATCATGAACAACAGCAGCGCGAACAGCTGGAGGAAGAACTGGCACAGGAAAACACACCGGAGGAAGCCGGACTTGTCGCTGCGACGGAAAGTACGGAACAGACAGCACAGGCATCCGCAGTCATTCCGCCGGAGCAGACCGCGGAGACGGAAAAGCTGGAGCAGAAAGCAGCGGAGACGACAGAGAGTACGGAAGTGGCGCAGGTGGAAAAAGAAGAGGAGAATGAGACCGCAGAGACGGGAGCAGGGGTCAATGCCCTTCATTTTGATCCGGAGGACGGCATGCTCTGGCCGATGGAGGGAAATGTGATCTTAAATTACAGCATGGATTCTACCATATACTTTGCGACGCTGGACCAGTACAAATACAATCCGGCGGTGATTATCGCGGGAGAGGTCAACAATAAGGTATATTCCGTCGCAAAGGGAAAAGTGATCGGTCTCTCCAACAACGAGGAGACCGGCTGTACGATGACGGTCGATCTGGGTGACGGCTACCGCGCGGTCTACGGACAGTTAAAGGAGCCGAACTTTGCGGTGGGCGATTATGTGGAATCCGGTCATGTGCTGGGCTATGTGGCAGAGCCGACAAAATATTATTCGGTGGAGGGCAGCAATCTGTATTTTGCGCTGCAAAAAGACGGACAGCCTGTCGATCCGGTAGCATTTTTTCAGAGTTAGTTTGTAAAAGGAAGACACCGGTTCTTGAATATGTTGGATTTCTTCATTATAATGAAACAAGAAATAAGGGAGGAATCGGTACATGGAATTCAAGGAATACAGTAAAGCTGTGATGGCATGGGTGGACGGAGTGATGCAGAACCGCGGCGTCGATGCCGAGAAAACATTGAAATACTGTGCAGATATCGAACAATATGCAAAACAGACGGGAGAGCCCAAGCTTTTGGGGTTTGCCTACTATTATGCGGGCGAGACCTACTATGTGCTGAACGAGGGCGAGCAGCTTCTTAAGACCATTACCAGAGCCATCACCTATCTGGATCAGGCAGAGCAGTGGGACATGGTTGCCAGGGCTTATAATATCCTTGCGATTGCCTTTTTGAACCGTGGAAATACGCCGATTGCGCTGGATTACTATCTGACTGGACTCGGTTATTGTAAAAAATATAAGCTGGCGAACGAAGAAAACGTCATCAACTTAAATCTCGGAACCCTCTATCTGGGCAACGAACAGTGGAATGAGGCGCAGAGATATTTTGAAAAAGTCTCCTCCGATATCAAGGCATATCCGGAGACCCCGAATTATTACGGGCTGATGAGCTGTGTAGCGGTCTGTCTGGGGCGGTGCTTTATGCAGCGGGAACAGAATGAACGCGTGCAGGCACAGCTGGATTATCTGGATCAGGTCTGCTGGAAGCACATGCAGAAGATCGAGCGGCTCTCGGCGCTGATTTTTAAGGCGGAATATTATCACCACGTGGGAAGAATCACACTCCGTGAGGAATGTATTGAGCAGATCCGCGGACTTGTGGATATGGACATGGCGGTTATGGATATCTTTGATGACGTGTACGGGCTGTGCAGACTGTTGCTGGAGATCGGCCAGGAAGATGTCTTCTGGGACATCGTGGCGGTATTGGAAAAATTGACGAAAAATGCCAATATTGCAAATCTACAGCGGAAAATAGTTTCCTTAAAAATCCTCTGCTACCGCAGGAAACAGGACGAGGCGGCTTATCTCGAGGAGGCGGGCCGGTTCTATGAGCTGACCGAGGCTCTGGATCGGGAGAACCATTATATGATCGCCAACATGCTCTCCGTGCGCAGATCATTAGAACTTGCGAATGAGAAGCGGCGGGAGATGGAGAAGGCGAACGAGCGCCTGCTGGAGAAGTCCGAGACGGATCCGTTGACGCGTCTGGCGAACCGGTTCCGGCTGAATGATTATCTGGAGCATGCATTTGAGCGGGCGCGGGATGACCATAGAGCATTTGCGGTAGAGATTCTCGACATTGACTACTTCAAGGAATACAATGATAACTACGGCCATCAGGCGGGAGATGCCTGCATCGTGGCGATTGCGGATGAGCTGCGGAAAATGCAGAGCCACGATACCTTCTGTGCGCGGTATGGCGGGGATGAGTTTATCATTATTTACGAGTACAAGACGGAGGACGAGGTTTTTTCCATGGCGGACAGTCTGCGGGAGCGTATTCTTGACAGGCGGATCGAGCATATGTGCTCGAAGGCGCTTCCGGTTGTCACAATCTCGCAGGGAATCTGTTTTGACGTGGCTCCGGAGGGAAGCCGGAGCTGGGATTTCCTGCATGCGGCGGATATGATGCTCTACGAGGTGAAAAAGCGCAGCCGCAACAATATTTCGCTCGGACATCTGGATGCAAAAGAGGCGAGATACGGAGAAGAGAGGAAACTTTTATAGATTCCGGCATAGAATATACTGTAACGGAAAATCCGCAATCGAGCCTTTTACTTTTACCGAAGCGCAGCAGTATGAAAAAGTACAGATCAAGTAAAGTACGCATCTGTCGATTGCTTTTCATAGGAGTATTGCCCAAAGCCGCGAGCGGATTTGGGTTACATAGACAGAAGTTCGGAGATTTGCGCATTTCTTGACAAAAGAGAGATGCCGTGCTATGATTCAAAATACTGCGCAGTCGGCAGAAGTGGGCACTTTCTGCCGGTGCTGGGCATGCGTCAGAGAATTGGCTCTGGCGTGACAGAAAGGAAAAAGATGGAAACAGTTAGATTTGATGAGTTAGATTTATATCCTCAGGTGTTAAGAGCGATTGCGGATATGGGATTTGAGGAGGCAACGCCGATTCAGAGCCAGGCGATTCCGGTTGTGATGTCGGGCGTGGATGTGATCGGACAGGCACAGACAGGTACCGGTAAGACGGCATCCTTTGGTATTCCGGTGCTTCACAAGGTAGACCCGAACAGCAGAAAGACGCAGGTAATCATTCTCTCTCCGACCAGAGAGCTTGCCATCCAGGTGGCGGACGAGATCCGCAAACTTGCCAAGTATATGCACGGGGTCAAGGTGCTTCCGGTGTATGGCGGCCAGGAGATCGGACGCCAGATCAAGGCGTTAAAAGGCGGCGCGCAGATTATCGTCGGAACGCCGGGACGCGTGATGGATCATCTGCGCCGCAAGACGATCCGCTGTGATGCGATCCACACGGTGGTACTCGATGAGGCGGACGAGATGCTGAACATGGGCTTCCGCGATGACATCGAGACGATTCTTGAGTATATTCCGGCGGAGGGACGTCAGACGATCCTTTTCTCCGCGACGATGCCGAAGCCGATTCTCGATATCACCAGGAAATATCAGCACGATGCGGTCAACATCAAGGTGGTAAAAAAAGAGCTGACGGTTCCGAGCATTGAGCAGTATTACTACGATGTCAAGCGCAGCGACAAGGTAGAAGTCTTAACGCGGCTTCTCGATTACTACAATCCGAAGCTCTCGCTGGTATTCTGCAATACCAAGCGGATGGTGGACGAACTTGCGGAAGAATTAAAGGGACGCGGCTATTTTGCAGAGGGACTGCACGGAGATATGAAGCAGTCGCAGCGTGACCGCGTGATGAAAGGATTCCGCAGCGGCAAGACCGAGATCCTCATTGCGACCGATGTGGCGGCGCGCGGAATCGACGTCGATGATGTGGAGGCCGTTTTCAACTACGACATTCCGCAGGATGACGAATACTATGTGCACCGGATCGGCAGAACGGGCAGAGCCGGACGGGAGGGAATGGCATTCAGCTTTGTGAAGGGCAAAGAAGTCTACAAGCTGAAGGATATCATGCGCTACTGCAAGACCAAGATCGTGGCGATGCCGATTCCGTCAACGGATGACGTGGCACAGATCAAGGCAGAGAAGGTCATGGAGGAGATCGGCAGGATCATCGACGAGGAGAACCTGTCGGACATGATCGACATGATCGAGCGCCAGGTGAATGCTTCGGATTACACCGCAATGGATATTGCAGCGGCATTTTTGAAGCAGGCACTCGGTCAGGTCAATCTCGACAACGGCAGCGACGCTGACTACGACTTCGACAATACCGGCGCGGAGGAAGGGATGGTGCGTCTCTTCATCAACATCGGTAAAAAAGACCGCGTCAAGCCGGGAGACATTCTCGGGGCGATCGCCGGGGAGTCCGGCATGCCAGGCAAGCTGGTCGGCGCGATCGATATGTATGACAAGTATACCTTCGTGGAAGTGCCGAGAGAGTATGGCAGAGAAGTCCTCGAGGGAATGAAGAACACTAAGATCAAAGGGCGCTCTGTCAATATGGAACCGGCAAATCAAAGGTAGATTTAATAAATGGAACGCTATCGGAATCTGGAATTGCCGCAATAAGCATAGACCTCTTTGGGGTGATAAGTAATATTATTAGAAGACCAGAGAACAAAAAAGTTCCAGAATAAACAGACGGCGGGAAATTCTTTGAAGCAAAATTCACGTATTTCTTCCATGCCGTGGCTGGCATCCCATTCCGT
>ERZ780154.989-NODE-989-length-16567-cov-1.77834_pt1 | contig 16567 bp, 10 predicted proteins | sample MGYA00511568_ERZ780154 | MGnify/ENA primary metagenome ERZ780154 (study PRJEB29588, sample SAMEA2142525) | human gut metagenome | biome: human gut; feature: human-associated habitat; material: faeces | place: Denmark | collected 2008/2010 ...
GAAAAGTATACAGTTCACTTTACGGAATATCAGCAACATGGTCAAACTCGGCTCATCAGCTTTTGTCAGCGAGATATCCATTGCTTTTATGATGTTCCTGGGAAATTATGTATTTATCAACCATTTAGGTGAAGACGGAGTTGCCGCATTTAGTATCGCCTGCTATTTTTTCCCTATTATATTCATGGTGTACAATGCAATCGCCCAATCCGGCCAACCCATCATCAGTTACAACTTTGGCATAAAAAACAAAGCACGTATCAGGCAAACAACCCACTTAATGATTAAAACCGCTTTAATTTGTGGAACTAGTTTCTTCATTGTTACAGCACTTTTCAAGCACCAGATTGTCACTCTTTTCATAAAACCAGAATATACTGCCTATCAAATAGCCACGGCAGGTATGCCCTATTTTGCCTTTGGCTTTCTATTTTTCGCAGTGAACATAGTCGCCATTGGCTATTACCAAAGCATCGGTTGTGCCCGTCTCGCTACCCTCATCACCCTGTTAAGAGGTATACCCTTTATGTCCATCGGTTTCCTGTTACTGCCTTTAGTTTTGGGCACCAAGGGAATATGGCTTGCCGTACCCTTGGCAGAATTATTGACCTTACTTTTAATTGGCGGGATTTATATAAAAGACACTCTACAAAACAAAACCTAAAATAAACCGGAACCATTGTTGATTTCAGGAAGTGTTCCGGTTTATTCAATCATTATTCGTCCTCCAGTGTACCAAACTTTCCTGAATTCAGGTCATGGTAAGCTTGTAAAATTTCATCTTTTGTATTCATGAGAAAGGGCCCGTATGCCACAATAGGTTCCCGAATCGGTTCACCGCTAAGCAATAGTAATATTGTATCTTGTTCTATTGCTTTCAGAAAAATTTCCTCTCCCTTATTTTTAAACAAGATAAAATGATCTGCTGGTGCTTCCTCCTTTTCATTCACCTGTACTTTCCCCTGAATGACCAAAATCCCGGTATTATATTCCGCAGGTAAACTCAACCGGATACTCTTCTGAGTTCCCAAATGAATATGATATAATTCCAGAGGAGTAAAAGTCTTTGCTACCCCCCGAACCCCTTTAAACTCCCCGGCAACAACTTCCACCTGGCCTGCCGCATCAGGTAGATTATATTTGGGTATCTGGACATTGGTAATGGATTGATATTTCGGTTCGCTCATTTTATCTTTAGCCGGAAGGTTAATCCACAATTGCACAACCTGAAATATTCCGCCTTCCCGGCTAAATCCAGCCTCATGGTATTCCTGATGTAAAACGCCGGAAGCAGCCGTCATCCATTGTATATCTCCTGCCCCGATTACCCCGCGATTGCCCCGGCTATCCTGATGAGCTATTTTTCCATGATAAACAATAGTCACCGTCTCAAATCCCCTATGCGGATGAACACCTACTCCCCGGGGATGTTCACGGGGACTAAATTCTATCTTAGCATTATAATCCAATAAATAAAAAGGACTCATCCGGTCCGGAGCCATATCGTATCCGCCCGGGAAAAAATTATGTACCCGAAAACCATCCCCCACCATATGCGGAGGAGGTGGAACTAAAATCTGTTGAACTTCCTTCATTCCCATTATCTACAAAATGAATAATTTACTTAGCAAAAAACTTCTCAATTATAATACGTCGCTGTATACTAAAAGTTTACCCCTTCATCTGTCCACCATTATTTATAGTAATAAACATTAAAACACCAACTTAAAATCGCAACTATAAATAAACATAATCGTTAAGGCAAGTAAATTCCAACAAGCTTCATGGATTCAAAAGCAAATTTCATTTACAAAACAGAAATTGTTTTATCCCTATCTAATACGAATCTTATTTCTTGTATCAAACAATCGTCAGAAGTTTGTCCGCCGAACTATCAGGTTATCCTAACTATAAAAGAATCTTTTTCCACAACTCCGTAAAGTCACTTATGAAATTTTCTATACCCAAAAAGAAAACGTAGAAGAAGTAGTACCAAAGCAGTCAGAAAAAATCTCTGGTTCTCAATTAGTTCAAAAATTTGAAGAATTGAGGACCAGGGAGATTTTGTCCTGTCATACCTTAGGCTCCGATGTACACGACCTGGTAATGCCGTACCATATCTGACATATAATCATTTCGTCAGGTTCGGATTGTTTTCAGTCGCTTCTTTGGGGAAAGGAATAGTATATTTTACGTCCTCTTTCCTTAAAGTAACAGTATGGCTATTGTATTGTTTATCCAGGTATGTCTTGGTTATCTCCGGCCGGGTTGTACGCCGTAAATCATACCAACGGTGTCCTTCCAACGCTAACTCACGCACCCGTTCATCTGCAATTTCAGCAATACATTCTTCACGGCTCATCTGATCGATTTCTCTGGCTTTTTGCTCATAATAATCAGGAGACAACCGTTTCACCATCAACTGTTTCAGATAACTTTTAGCAACATCCAGTTTACCTTCTGTATGGGCAGCAGCTTCCGCAGCAATCAGATAAATCTCTCCACTACGGAAAGTCACCTTCATATCATCCCCATTGCATTTATCAGGCACATAGTGTTCACCATCCCATTTAAAATAACGTTCCACGCGCAAATCTTTTTCCAGGTTATATTTTTCCATTGTATGATCCAGCATATACATATCTGCCACGATATCAATATTAACCACCCGCTCCATAGCCAAAATAGACTCTTTAGAATCATAATAATAAGGAGAACGCGCATCAGGATCATTCAAATCCTCCAACTCACAACCGGGCAGTAACTCCTGAGCCGCCTGTAATGCCAACTCCCATTCTGAACGATAAAGCCGGATTCTGGCTTCCAAAGCCTTTGCAGCCATAGCAGAAAACCGATAACGGTAAGCCAAAGGTTGTTTCTCCAATTGCATATAATATTGCCCTTTCCTAAGATCTTCTAAAATCTGCGTATACACCTGTTCCACCGACGAAGGAATATACTCTTGTTCCACATCCACATGCAGAGAAATCGGAACGCCTTTATCTGTTGCCGCCGTTTGTACATCATAAGGCTTGGCATACAAATTCAATAACTCAAAATGATAATAAGCCCGTAACAGGTAAGCTTCTGCCAATACTTGTTCCCGTGTTTCTTCACGGGTATCCACCGGAGCAGCCATGACATGGTCAATTACTGTGTTAGCATAAAATATAATTTTATACACAGAAGTCCAGGGATAAGCCTTTGCCAAAGGATCTACCGCAGCATCATTCCAGGTCGCAACATCAATATAATCATCATAAGAACCATAACCGTCCCAATTGTAAGGAAAGACCTCATCCGAACGTACAGCCAACAACACTTTATGTTGAGTGGTACGCTCATAAGCAGAAGTCAGCAAAGCCCGGTATTCTGTCAATTTTTCAGGAATAACCATTCCTGTCGGAGTAATATCCAGATAATCACAAGATCCGGCCAAAAAAGCCAATAAAAAAATCAGATATAGCTGTTTCATCTTACACACTTTTATCATTTCACCTTAAAAAGTAAGATCCAATCCGACAGAAAAAGTCTTCGGCAAGGGTTGCGCATATATATTCCCATAGCTTTCCGGATCGAAATACCCCTTATAATTCGTCGCAACAACCCAGGGATTCCGCACTTCTGCACTAACACGTACTCCGGCCATATGCATTTTTTTCAATAAATAATCCGGCAAATTATACCCTAACCGTATACTGTTAATACGCCAGTAACTCATCTTTTTAAACCAATAATCAAAATTCTGGAATGCGGTAATCCCACGATCATCCACTGTCATATACTGATATATACCATTATATTCCCCTTCGGTTGCCGAACCTAATAATCCCGGATATTTCCCTTCCGGATTGACAGGCGACCATATATCAAATACTCTGCGGGAATAGTTCCGGCCGGGAGACATACTCACCGGGTCATAAAAAGGAGTTTCCTTTACTGTCTGATCCAGAATAAAACTGGTAGAAACAGTCAAATCAAAACCCTTGTAATAAAACCGATTGATAAATCCTCCAGAAAACTTAGGCTCAGATGTCCCTACATAAGTAAAAAGTTTACGATAGTCCTCTACATTCAATTTACTGGAAGCAACTAAAGATCCCCAAAAATCAGTATATTCTATCCCGAAAAAATCATAAAAAGACACCTTCTCCCCATTTTTATAAAACATCTGGTTTCCATTCTCATCCAGTCCAGCGGTTTTCAATGCAAATAAAGCCCCTACCGGATATCCTTCACCAGAAGGTTGCCAGGAAGAATTTTTCACATTGATCTGATTGACTATACTCTTATTTCGGGCGATATTGAAATCCATCGTCCAACGAAAATTGTTGGTTTTTACATTCACACTGGACAGTGCAAATTCAAATCCTTTATTCGTGACTTTTGCCCAATTCATATTGGTAAAATCAAAACCACTTTCTCCCGGTAATGCACGTGTCCCAATCAGATCGTTACTAATTCGTTTATAAGCGTCTACACTAAATGTCAATCGGTTCTTAAAAACTCCCATATCCCATCCGAAATTCCAGTTTTTTGTTTTTTCCCAACGTAAATTCTGGTTAGGAGGACTACTCACTTCGATATTAGGTTCATTTGTATCCGGCAAGATAGAGACATTTCCCCAAGCCCCCATAATAAAGGGAGAAGTATTTTTATCTACATTCCCCTGCACACCATAGGAAACCCGCAATTTCAGATTAGTTAACCAATCAACCTGACTCATAAATTCTTCCCGATTGATATTCCAAGCCCCGGAAACAGACCACAAGGGCAAATACTTGTATTTTTTGGCAACCCCAAACAGATTGGAACCATCGTAACGTAAACTTCCGAAAAAAGTATACCGGTTATCGTACATATAGGACCCGGTCATATAATAAGAAATATAACGGTTTTCATATTCCGATTTGGTATACTGCTTAAAAAGAGCAGAATTAGCATATGAAGCATCCGGAAAAACAACCGGCTTCGTTGTCAGGGTCCTGGGATCAAATCCAAATCCCTTTGCATGGATTTCCGTAGTTTTATCTCCTCTCATTTCATAACCTGCCATCACATCCACTTCATGCCGCTCAACCCAGGTTTTTGTAAATTCTGCCTGAATTTTCCAATGATATTGGGACATATCCGAATCCCAGTTCTGAATAATCCCACCTTCCGGTAAAAAATATTGATCTTGCTTATAACGGGAAGATTCCCTGTATTTTCTAACATAATAAGTATCTTCCTGAGCCATTTTTTCAGATTTGGAATTCTCCAACTGTAATCCCAACTGAGTATTCAGTTTCAGCCAGGAAAACGGTTTATATTCCAGGGACACCTGTGGTTTTACCGCCAAATTTTTCAGAAAATAATTTGTATTCTCCCTTTCTTCTATCAAATTAAAATCCATCACTCTGTCACCTGCCCCCTCAATATCACGGTCATAAACATAATCTCCCAATTCATCCCAAATCGGCTGATAGGGATTAACAGTCCGGGTATAATTAGCAGGATTGATAAAGGCATTTTCATCGGTCATATAACTTTTCCGTTTACTTTTAGTGACAAACAACGCAGTACCTAATTTTAAATTCTTCAACAGATTATAATCGGTTTTCATAGTCAGGTTATAACGGTTGAAAGCAGTTCCGCTTGTTGTTCCTTCTTCATTATAATACCCGGCAGAAAAATAATAAGTTGCTTTCTCACTTCCTCCTGAAAAACTCAGGTTATATTGCTGGTTAATCGCATTTTGGTAAACTTCATCCTGCCAATTCGCCCCATTCGTTCTCAATGCATTGATTTTTTCCTGCGCTTCTGCAGAAATAGCACTAAATCCACCTTTCCGGAAGGCATTCCGTTGTCCCAACTGATCCAGGATTCGGGCAACCCCGCCCCTATCCGAACGATACTCCAGGTCCTCCCGGGCTGCCATCCCCAATTCAAAATCCACTTTCTCCGAGGCATTCATCAGATTCAATTTTCCCAAATCCGGACGTGTTGTTACAAACATAGATGCAGAAGCATTTACTTTCATCTGACCTGTCCGTCCCTTTTTAGTGGTCACCACAATCACTCCATTGGCAGCACGTGCACCATAAATAGCCGTAGCAGCAGCATCTTTCAGAATTGTGATATCTGCTATATCTGCCGGATTCACCCCAGCAATTGAAGTATTGTAAAGATTATCAATATTATCCTTATTTCCAAAATCTTTAGGGATATCATTCCCCTCCAGAATCATCCCATCAAGCACCCACAGCGGATCTGTACTCCCGCTCAGGGAAGCCATTCCCCGGATACGCATCTTTGCCGGAGCACCGGGAGCACCATTTGTCGGAGTAGCAAGAACTCCGGCCACCTGCCCTTCAAGCATCTGATCAATACTAGCCACGCCTATAGCCTGGATATCCTCAGCCTTAACGGTTGTCACTGCTGAAGTGATTTTCCGCTTTTCAATTTTCTGATAACCGGTAACTACTACTTCCTCCAATTGTTTTAAATCTTCTTTCAAACGAAAAGTAAACACGGTCTCACCGGAAATATCTGCCCGCAAAGCTTCGTACCCGATAAAACTCACAACCACATATTGTATTGAAACCGGCAAAACCAGTTCAAAACGCCCCTCCGCATCAGCTACTGTCCCTGCCGGATTGTAATCTTTACTTTCAGGATTCTCCGGATCAATAAACACGGTAGCCCCCGGAAGAGGCAAGCCAGAAGAAGCTTCTACCACCCGCCCGGTTATCTTCCGCGTATTTTGTGCCAACAACACACCAGGTAAACACAAAATAATTAAAATCAATAATTTTCCCATTTTTATTGTTGTTCTCATATTCTACAGTCTCACAATTTGAATACTCATCTCCATGGACAAGTCACAATTCACCACTTTGCTTCACACTGTTCATCGTATATTCAAAGCCTCTTTTATCCGCACAACCAAATCTTCATAATGTTGCCGTGTAGCCACATCTCCGGTATTCCGGTTCTGCTCCGCCAAACGAAGAACCTGAAACAAAGCCCCCCGTTTTACAGAAACTGCTTCCGATACCCGTCCCATCATAGAATAACTCAACGGACGCAATTGCACATCTTCCGGAACAGGAAGATCAAAAGTAGCAGGCACAGCTGCATAATGACAACAGGCCTCCTGATGCAGGGCTTTTTTTGTTGTCTTCTCCACCGCCTTATTCGAACTGACAATGATAGCGTCAATGTAATTTTTCTGAGTCATCCGTTCATATAAAGAAAGATTACGTCCGGCATGACTTCCTTTAAAAACAACCTGGTGTAGATCAGCAAACATCTCTTCCGGAGTATACACCTTCTTTTTTCCAATCATTATTTCCGACTCATACATCCGCATTAAACGATCGTCTTTCATCAGGTCATAAAATACGGCATATTGCAATTCACGAATAGTACTATATGGTGAATATTCCACTTCTGCAGGAGACATCCTCAAAGGAAAAACCTTTTTCCATATCTCAGCCCCAAACAACCATTCAGGTACCACAAATACCTCTTCACACAGATATTTTACAGCTTCTTTCTGTTTTTCCTTTTCTACCGGAATATAACGTCCGAAAGTGTCACCAGCCACCGGATTATTGATATAGAAACCACCCACATGGGCAGTAACATGACCCGCATACATTTTCCACTGATTGATCACCGCCATTAACAATTTGCCTGCTTCCAGCAAACGCCCCTCCTGATCTGAAGTCCAGGTTTCAATGTTCGGAACAATACGTTTCAAATTCAGGATACCATAACGGTTTGCTTTTATCACATCGTCTCCCAGGTCCTCTGCCTGTGCACGCGGATCAACCGGATCACGCTGGTCCTGTTGTTCGCCATACCAATACATCGGATCTCCAGTATGTTCAGTAATCCATCGATTCAATACAGGCAATTCCTCATGGGCATCCTTTACATCCAGCCAACGATAAGCCCAACGAATAGCATGTTTATCATACACCCCGATCATGGGTGTGATTCTTTCCACCCGATCTTCCGGTTGTGCCACATAATTAAAACGGGCATAATCCATAATAGAACTGGCAGTTCCCCCCATCCTGGCAGTAAATGTCCTTGAACGCAACGAATCTACGGGAAAGGCATTGGAAGCCCCCATATTATGTTTCAACCCAAAAGTATGCCCGACCTCGTGGGAAGAAACAAAACGAATAGCACTGGCCATATACTCATCCTCAAAAGTATTCACCCTTGCCCGCGGATCAACAGGACCTGTCTGTACCTGCATCCAGGTATGCAACAAGGTCATCACATTATGCCACCACACCACATCAGCCTCAATGATCTCTCCCGAACGAGGATCAACCACAGAAGGTCCCATCGTATTTGCTTGTTGGGAAGCAGCATAAGTAATAACAGAATAACGGGAATCATCAATATCAAAATCAGGATCATCCGCAGGAGCATCTTTAGCCACTACTGCATTTTTAAAACCTGCAGCTTCAAAAGCTTCCTGCCAATCCAAAACCCCCGCTTTGATGGCTTCCCGCCACTGAGCCGGTGTTGCCGGATCAATATAGAAAACAATCGGTTTGGCAGGTTCCACCAACTCTCCCCGTTTATACTTTTCCACATCCTCAGGCTTCGGTTCCAAACGCCAACGATGTACAAACTCCCGTTTTTCAACCGCTTGTTGCCGATCATTAAAATAATAATGCGGAGTGGAGAAAAAACCGACCCGGTCATCAGCAAAACGAGGAGTCATCGGTTTTTCAGACAATAAAACAATATTGGTTGTCGTTTCCACGGTCACCGGAACTGATTCATGCCCTTCGGTTACTTGCGTAGTCAAAAAGGCTTTCACCACTACATTCCGAGGGAAAGATTTCATTGCAGCAATCCGCGACAAGTCTTTCTTAACAGAAGTACCCAAAGAGATACTGTTATATAAATCATTAAAACTTTTCTCACTCCCATCAAACACCTTATTTACTTTAACCACAACGGCAGTGGAATCCAAATTAAAGGTTTCTATCGGAAACTGTTCAATGACAGCTTCCCGATAGTTATCCTTCACTGAACGGGCTATTGCATCCCCTTCAGGCACACTGACACGGGGATTCCATGTCGTTACCCACACCTTTTTTTGCACTGTATCTTTATGGAAACGGATTAACTTGTCTTCATATGCCATTCCTTTGTTTAATCCGGCATCATTTAATTCATAAGGTACTCCTGAAACCTTATTGACAATCAACATATCCCGGCCAAATAAAGAATCCGGAATTTCAAAATACCAATCATTTTCCTGTTGATGAATCCGAAACATTCCGGTATAAGTCTTAGCCTTTTCCACTAATTCATCATAACGGTTTTTTCTTGCAGCTACGGAATTTGCCACTTTTTCACTCTTTTTTTTCCGGAATCCCCAAGCATATACCTCATTGACACTTCCGGCAACAAATAGCAGAAGCAAACCTGCTGTCCAAACTGTTCCTGTCCTCATTCTATTGTTCATAAAGTTTAGAAATCAATTCATATTTCTTCTGCATAAATAATGATGCAGTTTACAATATTAATTTAAAATGTACATTAGAAGAAGAAAATAAACATCAATACCCCAAAAAAAGGAGTGAAATCCGAAAAAAAGGGAATGAAATACGGCATTACGATTCAGCAAACTTTCCTCCTCCTTGCTACTGAACTAAATAAGAGGAAGGATACAAATAAAATGGCCGTTTTCAACGCTATATGCGAATTGCTTATTGGAACAATAAGCATATATTTTTCGAATATTTTCAAATCCAACCCCAAACGACTCCTTATCCGTATCCAGACGGGGCTGATAATCGTTTTCAACAATCAACAGATCTCCCTTACGGTAGACCCGAATACACAAAGGATGCTCTTTTGTAATCTCATTGTGTTTGATGGCATTTTCAATCAATACCTGTAAACTCATCACAGGTATTGTCTTTATTTCCTGTTCAATATTAGAAGCAATATCCAATTCAAGTTCATTCCTGAAACGGATCTTCTGCAAGAAAAAATAATACCGGATAAATTCAACTTCCTCACGGACCGGAACCAGATTGTCATTCCGCTTCTCCAACACATAACGATATAATTTTGACAAATTCAGAACAAATTCTTTCGCCAGCACCGGTTCCGTGCTAATCAAAGCATTCAGGGAGTTCAAAGCATTAAACAAGAAATGGGGATTGATCTGGTTTTTCAATTGCTGAAGTGTCAGTTGTAAAGTCTCTTTTTCCAATTCTAACCGCCGGTGATATTCCTTTTTCCACCTATATTGGGCATATGCCAGAAGCACACTAAAAACCAATACTGTAAACAGTCCGATCCACCAGGTATAACGGCGGAATTCACCCATTTCTTCCTGAGTGATGAAATCGGGTATATTTATCACTACCACCCATTTCTCATTCCCCACCCCAACAGGAAAATATATCCTCTCCACAGGTAATAATAAAAATTGGGACATGCCGGAACAACGGACAAACTTATTTTCCCGGATCGCCTCATCGTATCTCCCGGGATCATCGGAATTCGCCAGATACCGGCCAATCCGGGTTTCGTCGGGGTGACACATTAGAATCCCTTGCCCATTCAAAATGTAAATATAACTCCTCACCGCAGGATTCGTTTGGGCAAAATAGGTATGCAAATCTGGTAAAGAAAGATCTATACCGTAAACAACATCCTGAAACTGCCGGAATAACGTCCAGTACAAAATGCCGTCACTATAATAAAAAGTACTTTTATCCATATTGGTGGCCTCATACGCAATCTTTTCCAAATTAATTTCCAATACAGGATCCTGTTTGGTAACTCCTAATGAATCTATACAGACAAAATTCCGGTTTTCTTTTTGATACCAAATCCGGGAAACTTTAGCATCCAAGCGTACCAAACCTAATAACAGGCTTTGCAATTCCCTCTCATTATCCGGATTCACCATCAGATAATCCTGAATAATCCGGTTCAATTCGACTGTCTTCCCAAAATCCATTGCAATCAGTTCTGCACGATATCCACCCATTTCCTCTATCATAGAATTATGCATCTGTACGGCAGTCTTGTTAATCCCTATACCAATCAACCAAACAGCAATTGCAAAAACAAGCAATAAAGACAAACCGATGATAACAATATTTCTTTTGAGAAACATAAAAATGTCATGTATAGTGTAAATATACAAATCTATATATTTCCATGAAATTACAACATTGGAAACAGACAAAAGTTAACCGAAAAAGTATTATTAAATACCTCCATAACACGTCTATACCACTTTTAATGGTAGAACCAGTCCCCCTGAATTATACTTTTAATCCGGGAAAGTGTATAAATGATTTAAAAATCTCCCTATTGCTTTTTGTAATTGCGAAGTGGTACACTTATAATGGTTAATCATAACAGTAAAAGCCAATTGTTCGCCAGTTTTATCTACCAAAAATCCTGCTAAACAACGTACCCCAGACATAGATCCGGTTTTGGCTTTCAGATTATTTTTCAATAAAGGCCAGGCTGAACAGTAACCAGCTAAACCCCCATCTATACCAGCCACTGGCAAAGAACGTATAAACGCATTCTCTTTCTGTTGACCAATATTTACTAATAAATCAGTAAATAAACAGGCAGGTACAGCGTCAAATACTGACAGCCCTGAAGCATCCTTTAAGGTTATTCCGGATGCATCCAAATGCAACTGACTAAACAAAGCCGACAACCGATCTGTCCAATTATCCCCATTGGCAACCAGATGGCCCAATGCCTCAGCAAACAAATTAATGCTGGATTTATTGGTATGAAAAACAATTTCTTCCAACCGGGGAGAATACAATTGTAATAATAACGTACTTTGATTGCTTGTACATTGCTGTCCTTTTACCTCTATATTTTTTTGCTTTAACGCTTCTTTCACCTCCTGAATAAAACAAGCTGCCGGATCGTGCATAGCCCCTTTTACTTTAAAAGATTTCCGTCCGGCAGGAATAGTCCCCTTTACACACAAAACCCTACTATAAGGCCCTCCAAATATCCAAGCATCATCCTTCTTATTCGTAGCTGCTTTCACTTCATTTTTTATCTTTACTTCTGGTAAAGCGGGAGTAACAGAAAGCAGTTTTGTTTCGGTACCAGGCTGCCCGGACTGAAGCAGAAGCGTAAAAGTATTGTCCCGGTAATTAAAAGGAAGATAAGAAGCCCCATAATAATTCGAAATATCTTCCCAAGCCCACGAACCAGGAATATGGGTTCCTACTTCAGCACCTTCAACCAGAACATCTCCTTGAATACATTTAATTCCAGCTTTCCCAATAGCGGCAACTAAAGGAGTAACCAAAGTATGGTGAGGGAAATAACGAGAATCTAAAGTAGGATCTCCAGCGGCTAGCAAAGTAATATTTCCGACAAGAATACTATCCTTTATTTCTCCGGTATAATGAATCAACGTATGAAACCGAAAATTTTTTCCCTTTTCCTGTAAGGCAAACCAGGTCGGTATAATTTTCGCCACAGAAGCCGGAGTTAAAGCCATTTGATCCTGGTAGGTAACCACAGGCTGTCCATTCGCAACTTTCTTAACAGATATCCCGATAGCCGCATGTTCCAATCCTTCGGTTTCCAGCAATTGCTGCAAAGCCTCCTGATATTGTCCATAAGCAAACATGCCCCACCAGCAAAAAAAGATACCCAGTATTCCTTTTTTCATCTTATTGATTGTCGATAGATTTTAGTATTTTTTCGACTTCTTCTTCTGTTTCATGCAACTTGGATTTACAAAAAGTAATTAAGCCGGACACTTTTTTCACTTTCTCACTCAATTCATCCACATCCAACTGATTATTCTCCAGTTTAGAAACAATATCTTCTATTTCAGCCATAGCTTCTTTGTAATTCAGTTTATGATTTTCCATTATGTTACAAATTATTGATTAACCACCTTACTCTTTATTTTTCCATGGGCAACCTCTGTTTCCAACAGATCTCCGGGTTGCAATTCCCCAATTTCTTTCAAAGCTTTTCCATTCAGACGGGTAATAGAATATCCTCTTTCAAGTACTTTCCGTGGGTCAGCCAATCGCATGGTCGTTTCTGCCAAATCCAAACGCCGGCGGTTTTCTTCCCATATACGTTCAATCTTTTGCCTAAGTTCCCTGCTTTTCATTTCCAGTAAATTCTGTTGACGGTCCCACAACAAATCCAGTCGGTTCTCTATTTTTCCGGTCATCCGGTCAAATCCCGACAAAGCATCCCGGATATACAAACCGGAAGCATGTTCTATACACTGTGACATCAACTTCAAACGAGTAGTCCTTTCAGTAAGCAATACCTGTACCAACCGTTTAAATTCTGAAACAGCCACCAACTGACGTCTGGTCTGTATATGCAACAACTCCTGAATACCAGTCACAAAATCCTGCTGCAGTGTATCCAATTTATCCTCTTGTTCCCTGAATACCTCTATCAGAAAAGCAGCGGCAGCAGTAGGCGTTTTCACCCGCATATAGGATACCCGGTCCACAATCGTCTCATCGCGTTCATGACCAATACCGGAAATCACAGGCAAAGGAAACTGGGCTATGTTAGCTGCCATATCATAAGAATCAAAACAACCGAGATCCGTCTGAGAACCTCCTCCCCGGATGATAACAACCACATCAAAAACAGTTTCATACTCATAAATCCGGTCCAAGGCAGCAATCACCGATTCTGTTGTTCGCTCTCCCTGCATCACGGCCGGAAATAATTTGACATGAAAATGATATCCGTAAGGATTCTTTTCCAAATGCTTTAAAAAATCACCCAATCCGGCAGCTGTCGGTGAAGAAATTACGGCAATCGTCTTAGGCAATATCGGAAATACCAATTCCCGGTTCATGTCTATCATCCCTTCCCGCTCCAACTGCAACAGGATTTCCCTTTTCTTCCGTTCCAAATCGCCTACAGTATAAGTTGGATCAATATCCCGGATATTTAACGAATACCCATACACTTCATGAAACACAACCTCGACATTCAACATCACTTTCATTCCTCTGGTCAAAGCCCTTCCGGTAGTTGTCTCAAAATAAGGTTTCAGTGTACGAAAAGTAAATGCCCAGATAGTTCCCCGAGCCGTAGCGACTACAGTTTCATCATCGTCCTTTTTGTCTGCCAATTGTAAATAACAATGTCCGGAACGATTCAGCAGTATTTCTGTTATCTCTGCCGTAATCCATACCGCTTCGGCAAAATCACTTTTCAAGGCGTGCTTCACCCGGTTATTCAACTCATATAAAGTAATTGCCTCCATTGTATCAACTAACTTTTACTCCATTTCTATCAACAGCATATAAACCTTTGGATCATCAATGAAATATCTTTTCATACGATCTTCCATCCCTTACAACTGAACAGTTTTATTCAGCTCGTCGATATAGTCCAACACTTCTTCCCTTCCGAGCCGTTTCTCTGCTGATGTCATAAAAGCCAGCGGAGTAGTCTCCCAAGTATCCAGCATCACTTTATGGTAATCCGCTATACATTTCAAACGCTGGCTGGCAGTCAGTTTATCCGCTTTTGTAAAAATCATCACAAAAGGCACCCCATTCTCTCCTAACCATTCCATAAATTCCAAATCTATCCGTTGCGGCTCCAATCGGCTATCAATCAATACAAAAAGACAAATCAAGTTTTCCCGTTTCAGGATATAATCCCGGATCATCTTCTCAAATTGCCGTTTCAAAGCCTCCGAAGTCCGGGCATATCCATAACCTGGCAGATCCACCATATACCATGAATCATTAATCAGGAAATGATTGATCAATTGTGTTTTACCCGGTTTTGCTGCAGTCTTTGCCAATTTCTTGTTATTCGTCAACATATTGATTAAAGACGATTTTCCGACATTCGATCTACCAATAAAAGCATATTCATGCTTATCCGGCTTAGGACATTTGCCCACTGTAGAATTACTGACAAAAAATTCTGCTTTTAAAATATCCATAGCTAAGAATTTAGGATCCCTACAAAGATAATTTTTTCATTTGGTTAGAGCAAATCAGAAATTTCCTTATTCCCCTTTCGGGACTTCACTCCCAACTCTTTCAATTTCAAAGTCTGGGAAATCAGATTACCATTTCCGTTTTTCAAACGGCCCCAAGCCTGATCATATACCTCCTGAGTTTTACGAATACTCTCCCCAATAGCAGTAAAACTTTCCAAAAAAGCAACACACTTATCATATAATTTAGCCCCCCGGTCAGCTATTTCCAAGGCATTTCTGTTCTGATACTCCCGGCTCCACAGGTCAGCTGTCAGTTTCAGGGAAACAATCAAATTCGCCGGACTCAACAACAACACCCGTTTCCGGTAGGCCTCATTCCATAACGATGAATCAGTCTGCATAGCCAGCACATAAGAAGCCTCATTCGGAATAAACATCATCACAAAATCCAAAGTTCCCCCAATCCAATCACAATAGTTTTTTCCCGACAATTCATTTATATGTTTCCGTACCGATTGCAAATGCGCCCGAAGGGCAGTCTCCCTTTCCGCCTCTGACGCGGCATTACAATAATTAATATAAGCGGTTAAAGAAACCTTAGAATCCACAATCACCTTCCTATTGTCCGGATATACAATGACAACATCCGGACGCAATGCATTCCCCTTCTCAGCGTGAACCACCTGATTATGTTCATTCCTCAGCGTTTCCTGTACAAAATATTCCCTGCCTTTCGTCAACCCCGAATTTTCCAGGATCCGTTCCAAAATCATTTCTCCCCAATCGCCTTGCGTTTTTGTATTTCCTTTCAAGGCATTGGTCAGGTTAACAGCCTCCAAACGGATTTGATTATTCAATTGTACCAATTCAGCAATCCTACGTTCCAATACTGTCCGTTCTGTAGCTTCTCTATGATAAGCTTCATCCACTTTCTTCCTGAATTCCACAATATCTTTATTCAAAGGTTGCAAAATCTTCTCTATATTCTCCCGGTTCATTTCTGTAAAACGCCGGGATTTATCTTCCAAAATCTCTCCCGCCAGATTCCGGAACTGTTCCTGCAACAACTGTTGAATCTCACCAACTTCTTTCTTTTTAGCTTCCAATTGTTCTTCCGTCACATGCAGGTTCTCTTTCAACCTGACAATCTCTGTCCATAAATCTACCCGTTCATTTTCCAACCGCTGCATTTTTTCACGTATCCTTTCCAATTCTTCACGGGTAAATTCTGCTTTTGCTTTCCACGTCCGCTGCCCCGGAAAAGTAAATAAAAACCCAACTCCTCCCCCAACAACCAAACCTACGATCAAAAACAAATATTCCATTTATGGTATATAAAATCAGAATCAGCAATATAATTCCCCAAAGAAACCAAATATCCTCCCACCCATTAAAAAACAACAAAAAGACATACAAATCAACATAACTAACAATCAATACTCTGTTTTTCCTGTATCTTTTTTCCAAAGACGGAATTCTTCACCGCTTTCTTTTTCCCGCTCATTCAGAAAAGGAATAGAACGCACCGCCTCCGGTAAAGCAATTTCCTCATAGATGAAAGAATCGTCAAAACCAGCATCAGCCGCATCT
>ERZ780154.990-NODE-990-length-16554-cov-7.90205_pt1 | contig 16554 bp, 9 predicted proteins | sample MGYA00511568_ERZ780154 | MGnify/ENA primary metagenome ERZ780154 (study PRJEB29588, sample SAMEA2142525) | human gut metagenome | biome: human gut; feature: human-associated habitat; material: faeces | place: Denmark | collected 2008/2010 ...
CGCCGCCCCCGTTTCGCCGCCGCAACAAATCGCGGCGTCCTTTTGTCGTTTCATGTTGGAATAACCGCTCACTGCGCAGACAGCGTTATGTCTCTGAGCCGTTCGTCGAGGGACGCGGGGGTGGCGTCTTTGAGGAGGACGCGGCCGGAGGCATCTAACAGGTAGAGCGCCGGCAAGTTGCGCAGCACGTAGAGGTCGCGGGTGTAGATCGTGCCGCCGTCGAAGCCGGCTGTCCATGCGGCCGGCAGGCGGTCGAGCGTGCGAAGCCATGCCGCCCGGTCGCGGCTCCCGAAGCCCGCATATACCGCCACGACGGCCATGCAGCCCCGCGAAAGGGCCTCGTTCAGCGGCTCCGAAGCGGCCAGTTCGGCGATGGTCTGCATGCAGTGGTCGCAGTCGGGGTCGTAGAAGAGCAGCAGCAGCGCCCGGCCCTGCGCGGCCTCCGACAAACGCAGCAACCGCCCGTCGGGGGTCTCGAACGAGAAGTCCGCCGCCGTCGTGCCGACGCGGTTCTTGCGCATCGCCGTGCGCTGGGCCTCGATGCGGAGCCGTTCGTAGTCGTGCAGCGGCGCCGTTGCGAGGGCGTCGGCGAACAGCAAGTAATACTCCTCGTTGAAGAGGGGCGAATCCTGTTCGTAGAGGTATTTTTCGGCGGTTTCCGCGAGCAGCGACAGGGCCTCGGCGTCGCTCTGCGCACGGCCGACGAGCGCTGCGACAGCCGGAGCCAGCGCCGCCGTGTCGGCAATCGGGAAGAGCGAGAGACAGTTGACGAAATTCTGCTCCATGAAGTCGCGGTCGCAGGAGCGCAGGGTGTCGGCGAAATCGAGAGCGTCCCAGAAGTGGCGGACGATATAGGCGGCCCGTTCCGGCGGGGTTCGGAGCGTCGCGGGCACCTGCGGCAGCGGCAGCTCCGGCACCTCGGCCGCGGCGGAAAGTGTTTCAGCGGGCGTTTCAGTGGTGGGCGCAAGGGCCGCAAGGGGCGCGGAGGGTGTAGAAAAGGGTGCAAAGGCCGCAACGGCGGGCGTTTCAGCGGGTGATTCGGCGGGCGCAACAAAGGCCGCCAAGAGTGATTCGGCGGCCGTGCAGGGTGTAGCAACGGGCGCGGCGGAGGGTGCAACGGCCCTTTCGGTTTCCGGCTGCGCTGTCCGGCTGCAAGGATATGCCGAGTCTTCCCCGCATACGCCTGCCGCCGGTGCCGCCATGAGCACGCCTATCGCTGCGCATGCTGCCGGCAGAGTTTTCATCGCTCGAATTCTATATCTTCTCCGTTTGTCGTTACCCACAGGTCCTTGAGGACATCCTTGTATTTGTTTTTATCCCATTGAATATCCGATTTCAGCCGGTGCCCGTTGCCGATGATTTTGGCCTCTTTCTCCGCGAGGTAATCGAGCAAGTCGGTACCCGTGTAGTTGATCATGGACGTTAAATCCAAATCGCAATAGAGGTTCACATTGTCGTCATCGTCGAACAGACCGGCCGGTTTCTGGGGCTCTGGGTCGCCTTCCTTCCTATTCATAAGTTCTCGCAGATAATCTACGAACCTTCTCCAGTCATCGACGTTGTATATTCCCGGTTTGTCGTGATGCGTGGCAGGTTGGTCGCTGGAACCCCACTCTTTTATGTGCGGGTACAGTCCCGAAACGTTTCCGTCTTTCAATCTCAAGGTCAGGCTGATACATTCACCCGCATTCAATCCCTCCAAGGTGGTGATGGATGCCAGCGAGCCGTAATACCATGAGTTATTGTAAAAGAATTCGATTTCGCCGAGTTCGTTGCCGGAGGGGTTCGTCTCTTTGAATTTGCAGGGGTATATATAGAAACAGCTTTTGTTTTGCAGCTCCCCCTCGACGCCGTAGTCTGTATCATCCAGTGTGTACTCGAATCCCGTGTTTTCGCTTTTGAGCGGGAGCAGGCGGGGCTCCTTTTTGGCTGCATCCTCGAAATTGTAGGGAGGTTCGGACGCGGGTACGCCGGTCGTCCAGTAGGCGCGGTTGGGCATGTTCGGCATGGAGAACTTGATCGTTTGGGCGTTGGAGAGCTCCGTTACGCCTCCGTCCGGATGGATGTACTGGATATTCTCGATGATGATTTTGGCGACCAGATGCTTGAATTGGAGCACAGCGATGTTGTTGCCGTTCGTTTGCAGATCGAGAGGGCCGCACACCGCGCCGATGAAATATTCGAGATTCGAGAGACGGTAGTACGTCGATTCCGCCATGTCGTCGCCTTTTACTGTGTATTCGTATGACTTTTTGTTCATAGAGAGGTCGACCATACCCAAACGGTTGCTGCCGTCTTTGTCGAGTGTCGCTAATGAATGATGCTCTCCTGTGTCTGTCTGGTCCTCTCCGTCGTGGGGCAGATTCCAGGCATGGAACAGGTGCTGCTTAGTCGTCTCGCCCCAATACCAGCAGCCCGTGGCAGGCTTCTGCTGTTGCAGTCCGCCGGCGTTTGGGGTGTAGGACGCATCGTCTACCTCCATATCGCTGTAATTGCCGTAACTGTACCGCTCGTTTTGTGTATGGTGAATGTATATGGTGTCGAATGTTTCGTCTACCGGCGTGGATTCCTCCGCCGCTGTGCTTTCCGCACGTGTCGGCGCCGCTGCCGCCTGCGCGACTTTGGCGGAGAACGCGATTTCATCGGCTCCGGCCGACGGCATATCCCCCTCCTCGCGGCTGCATGCCGCAAGACACGTGCAAATCAACAGATATATTACGCCCCTTTTCATTGCTTGTTCGTAAACGCTTATAGATCAGTTAATTCGTCCCCTCCCCCCCCCTGGCTCGGGGCCCTCATGCCCGACGAACGGCAAACCGTTGTTCTTAGAGGCGGAATTATTTTTCTCCGTGAGAGCTGCCTCGTTCAATATGCTCAAACCCGCGAAATTGCCGGTCCAATTGGTTATTCCCTCCGTTACGAGCTGTGCTGCCGAGACTGTCGTGCGGGCGGAACACCGTTCGACTATCGTATTTGCGGCGCTTTCCAATTCGATGATGATCCCGTATGCGCCGCCGGTTGCATAGTCGTACATGTCCGGGTTATCCGTCCTCTGCTCCATATCATTTCCGCCTGTAACCGTACCCGTTATGGCGATATCGCGGCACGTTACCGCCTCGATGCGCCCGGAGATGCCGCCCGTGTAGGCGTGCGAGAATGTCTGACCGTTCATAAACACGATGACGGCGCCCTTGACATCGACGCTGGCGTTGCAGTCGGTCAGCATGCCGTTTGTCGCGGCTTCGTTTACTACCGCTCCGCAGAGACCGCCGACATACGCCTGCCCCGCTTTGAGTGCGAAGCAGTCAGTAACGGTGCTCAACGACGCATTGCATGCGGTGCCGGTAAGGTATCCGACGAGGCCGCCCGCATAGGTGGTATTCTGGGAGTCGGTCTTGACGGTCAGCTTGCATTTGCCCTCCGTCCCGTTGTGGCTTTGCGCGCAGGATACCCCGTCGATTTTGGCGCCCGCCTGCCCCACCAGGCCGCCGATATAGCAGTCCTGCGCCTCATCCAGGTTCCCGTCTACGGTTACGGAGATATTTCCGCGCAGTTCGACATCCCGAATCTCGGCGGTTGTCTCGCCGGAGGAGGCCGCATTCTGAACACCGGCAAGGCAGCCGATGTTGTATACGGTCTGGGTCGAGGAGCCTCCGCCTACCGATGTGTCGAGCTGCACCGTCATCGAGACGTTCTCCAGGAGCAGGTCGGTGATCAAACAGTTGATCGAGCAGCCGAGCATGCCGAAGTTGGTCATATACTTCATAGCGTCGCTGCTGATCATTCCGTGCTCTTCTATTTCCTTTATTTGCTCTTTGGGTATGTTGCACGTCGAGTTGCGGATGGCGAGATTGTAAATTTTCGCGTTCGTGATTTGGTCGAAAATCGGGAAGCCGACATTTACGAAACTGTGGTAGTTCCCGTCGAACGTCCGGCCGACGACACTCGGGAGTTTCCAGTCTTTATGCGCACCTCTTTCATCCTCCGGGACCTCCTCTGTTGCGTATATGCCTGTGCCCTTTACATATTCCAACGGATTGAAATTATTAAAATCGATATCCGCCATAAGGCGCACGGTCTGGTCGTCATCCGCCTTGAGCACCACGTTGCCATTGTCGTCCAAAACGGTGTTGCCGTTCGCGATGCCATCCAGCAGTTTGGGGATGCTTACGCGGCCGGTGGGCGACTCCGGATTTTCGGGGAAGCTGGCTTCAGGCTGCGAGACGATGCCGAGTTGATCCTCGATTGAGAGCTCGTAGTGGTGGCCGCATTGCAGTGTGTCGAGCGCCGTTACGCCCGTGAACGAGAGATAGGGGTGGTTGTACCGGTAGGAGAGCTCGCAATTCCCGTAGGCATATTTCACCCCGCCCTCCTCCGCCGTCTCCTGCGCGAGATAGAAGTCCACCGTGCCGTCAGCGTTGCGCCGCCGTTCGATGCAGTAGTATCCGTTCTTATCATCTGATGTGCGGCTTTTGTCCGACTTGCAGAATTCGAATGTCAGCCCCGTATCCGACGAGTATTTCAGCTGGTAGGCATTGGGGAACTCCTGCACAACCTGCAGCACTTCATCCTCCCCTTGATTCTTGCAGTAAAGCCAGTACCCCTCGCTTATGTCCGATTTCACGTCTTTGAGCGTCAGATGCGTGCAGAGATGCTCGAATTGGAGCGCCACGGAGCGCCCGTATTGCACCTCCTCGGCGATGCAGCGGAGCGGGTCGCCGCCCTCCGCAATGTCACCGAGCAGTTTTTCGCCGCTCGACATGCCTTCGCTGATGCGTTCGGGCAGGTCCGCTATGTAGTAGGCGGTGAACTTTCCCGTTTCGACGCCGACCGGCCACATCATCATGTCGGTCGAGGCGCTGCTCGGAACCCAGTCGCCGTTTTCGTATTTGTAGCAGCGGTATTGCTTCTGATCGTCCGGCGCTATTTCCTTGCCCGTAAATTCCGCATAGATATGTATTCGGTCGCCCTCCCGCCACGTTCGTTCCTGGGGAGCGGTGCGTGTCGCGGCCTGTGCGGCGGTGCAGACGGGCGTGCACGCCACCTCGAAGCGCACGGGTTCCGCCTCCGTGCAGACGGCGGCCCCGTCGGCCGTATTCGGATCGTCGGTGCAGGCGGCTCCCGCGCACAGGAGTGCGGCCGCCGCTATCGTTCTGCCGAGATATTTCGCCATGCCTTTCATATCAATTTCCCATTTGCATCGTCGATTTCACCATATCGTTGGTGCTATCCGTTATTTCTCCGAGTGTGTACTCTCCGACCAATCCGTCGCACTTCGGGTCGAGGTTGGTCTCGCCGATCATGATGCCGGCGAACGAGCTGCCCGTTATCGTTCCGGCATTCATCGTCCCGACCGCGGCGCCCACCTTCGATTGTCCGTTCCCTTCGAGCCAGCCGCCGCTGACGTGGCAATCCTCGATCGTGCCGCCGCTCTCCATCTTGTCGGCCAGCATGCCGACGGGGTCGGAGCTGTCGGCGGGTTGTACGACGCGGATATTCTTGAATGTCAGCGATTTCAGCGTGCTTCGCAGCGTTTTGCAGAACCCGCCGTTCAGCCGAATGTTGGAGATGGTGTGCCCGCGGCCGTCGATCGGTATCGGCAGACAGTAGATGACCGCCGTCATTCTCTCGGCTTTGTCGAAATCGGTGTTCGCGAAGTCGATATCCTTTTTCAGAAAAACCGTAAAGGTGCCGTTCACGTCTGTGCCGAACTTTTGCATCGTCGCCGATGAATTGAGCTTGTTCGTAATCTCCTCTTGCGTATATTCCTTGTCTTCGGTGAACAGGGTGTTGCACTCGGCTACAAAATCGCGAAAATCAGCCTCATTATTTATGCCTGCTTCGAGCGTTTTTTTTATCTCCGGCTCATCCTCCCACGGACTCACCTTGCAGGGGAATACAGAGGCTTCGAACCCGACCTTTTGGAGTTCGAGATTATAGATGCTTCCGCCCCGCAGCCCGGTCGTTACGGTCTGCGAGTTATTCTCGGTGATGGTCGCCTTGAAGACCTGCTCGTTGTCCACGGGAATCTCCGTCTCCGTCCTCTCGGAGAGTACGATGGCATCGACCGTTACGCCGCCTACGGTTGCGTCGTTAGGTATATACGTGTGTGCGGGCTTGCACGGGATAATGGCAGCCCAGTAGGTTTCGCCGTCCTTTGTGAACTTGGTGGTTTTGAACCGGCGATCTTTCTTCTCGACGGCCGTGTCGTCGTAGACCAGATTGACCAGACCGAAAGCGTTGCCCCCCGTCCAATCGTCCCACTCGATTCTCACCGCCTTGACCATCCTTTTCAACTGCACATAGATATCCCCTTTGAAGTGCGTGAACCCGTTGCCGCACTTGATGCACACGACGGCGAAGGTGTGATAGAATTCCGTTTGTGCCATGCTCGACCCGTTCCCCGCATAGTCCGTCGTCAGAAAGTCGATGACTTTTCCGTCCTTTCCGTTCTCGTAGATGCTCACCCCGTCGGCGGAAATGTCCTCCTCTTTTTTGTAGGGGTAATAGGCGAAAAACTGCGTTATGGCGTTGATGTCCGCTAACTTCTCCGAATCGAACGTCGTTCCGACTAATGTCAGCGGAAGGTTCAAGATATTTTCTGCATCGGGGCCGTTCATCTTGGCGAAAAAGCCGATTTGATCGCCTTGTTCGAAGCCGTTTTTCAGATTCAACTCTGTTTTCAAGTCGTTGCTGCCCAACGCCATCGGCATCAACCCCGATTGCAGGGAGATGGGCGTGCCCTCGGGCGTCGGAGGCTCCGGCTGCCCGCCGTCATACTCCGGCGCGGGGCTTTCGCAGGCTGCGAACGCCAGCACCGCTAAAAATCCGATAAACTTGTCGATACGCCTCATGGTATGTTCTCCTTTCGGGCCGCTTCCGGCCGATTTTTCCTTTTTATCCTTTATTTACCTTGCATTTTTTGTTTCAGCTTGTCTTTGTCTACTGGAACTTGGCCTGGTTCGGCTTTGCCGCTGCATCCGTATATTTCGTGGCCGTTCATCTCCACGTCGAACAGCTTGTAACCCGCATTGGCGATGATTGCATTCTCCGGATACGCTCCCTCCAAATCGGTGAAAAAGACGAATGTGAAGATACTCCCCTTGAAATAGCCGTAACGCTCGACGGCATGTTCCAGTTTCTCATTGGTCTGTTCCGCGACATACGCATTGAACGCATTAACGGCTTTTTTCAAATCCTCCTCCTCGTAGATGCCGCCGCGTTTGGTTTCGAGCGCCCAGGTACCCTTGTCCACCCAGTTGTACACCTGCGCGCTGAACTCGATTTCGGGCGGTTCGTTGGAGACCCTCACCGACAGCGTAATGTCTTGGTTCTCCTTGAATTCGGCGAAAGTGGAGGTTTGCCCCGTGCCGCCTACGGTAATTATCGACGGCAGGTTGCACGAATAGCGTGTTCCGTCGATTTCCAGATGCAGCCTCGGGGCAAGAGCCGTACCGAAGTTGGTGCTTTGCGGCGGCATAATCAGATAGTGCGTGCGCAATTTCTCCGCTCCCGTCTCGTCCGTTACCGGCAGCAGCTTCTCCGTCTTGTCCTTGTCCCCGAGCAGATAGAGGGTGTTCGAATAAATCGTTTCATCCCTCCCATCATACGTATACCCATTCGGATCGCTCCCCTGCGTATTCCGCATCAAATTCCAGTCTTCACGCCAGTGACCTTCATTATCAGGTGTTGTAGAAAGATAGAAAGGGTATATAATCGCAGAGGGATATATATGCCCCTTCGATGGCCAACACCAGCTCAGTATCATCTCCGGATGCCATTGGCGTATAATCCCGTAGCACTCGCTCGCAAGTTGGTCGATCCACACCCTTACCGGCTTTTGGCCGAGGTCCGGTATGTCGGGTGCCGTAATCTCCACATGGACGCGCGACATAATGTGCTTGATCGATAGGTCGATATAAAGTTTGTTTCTGACGTTGCCTCCACTGCCGAGCCAATAGCCCAATAAAAGGTCGTTCGGGGCGATCTTATCGCCCTCCGGCTCCAGCTGCGCACGGTACCGCTCCCTGTCGAACAGTCCGTCCTCGCCCCGAAAGCGTTCGTAGTCTGTGGGGTGAAACCTCTTCGCCTCCTCCTCGGTATAAAACGGCATTAAATTGGTAGACTCCTTACGGTCATCATCTTGATACCACCCGATATCAACGAAATGATACAATCCCACTCCCTGCGATCTTTCGCCTGTTATCGTTATATTATCCCAATAGACCGGTGCATTGTCCAATGACATAGTTACCTCACCGCCGTCGCCGGCATTCATTATCTTGTTCCAGGTGAGTTCGTAGGGGACGATTTTGTCGATATCCGTTTTGTCGTGCCACTTGAATTCGCCGTAGCCCTTGCTGAAATCCGCGATAAGGTAATCTTGTTGTGTGCTTCTTATCCCGATGCCCCTACCGTATTCATTCAGCGGCAGCGACAGGCACCACTTTTGGCCGCGCAGCAACCCCGACGCGACGGTGCCGCGCGATTCGAGCTGCCCCTCGACATGGGCGCGGATAACCAACGGCTTGTCGGACAGCTCTTCGCCGCCCTCCGCCGGCACAACCGCCTCCTCGCGGCTGCATGCCGTACCTCCGCACGCCGCCGCAATGCAGGCGATCCATATCCAGTAGAAAATCCGTTTCATGATTCGTCTATTCATCCGGTTCATCTTTCAAGGCTTCCATACTCCCCGAAGCTCTGTCCCATTCCTGTATCTGCCCCATGACCGTCAGCTGGTTGCTGGCCGTGCGCGAGAGTTTGAGGTGCAGGACGGAAATCGTCCCCTCTTTCAGTTCCAGTCCCTCTGCCCCACTGGGTATATAGACGTATTTCTCTTTCTCGCCCGTAATGGGGTTCTTCACGTAAAGCCGCAGCAGCGGCAGATAGTTGGTGACGACGCCGGTGGCGGGGTCGGTGTTGCCCGGCAAATTCTGCTTCGGCACAATCGCGCAGTAGCCGTAGGTGAGGTATTTCGACGACTCGCTCCCTTCGTCGTCGGAATCCTGTTCCTCGTGTCCTCCGCTCTCTTCGAGGTGGTAGCGGTACATCGGTATTTCGGGTACCAACTCCGCTTCATCTATGAGTTTCGTCGGCACCTCCCGGCCGGAGGTCGACTGCTCCGCCCACGCGACGCAATAGTCCGTCTTGACGTTCGTCAGGTAGAGCCACACGCTGTCCGACAGGTAGCCCGACGGCAGCTCTTCCGGGTCCGTATCGCCGTCCTGTTTATGTCCCGGGTAGTAGACCGGCAGAACGAGCCGCACGTCCAGCATGGCATGCGCATGGTAGAAAATGAAGCGTATCGGGCGGTCGATCGCACTGACAGCGTGCCCTGTGAGGGCGAACAGCGCGTCCGAGCTCAGAAAATCCTCCACTTTCGACTGGTCTTTCTTCACCTCCGGCAGCGATGACTCGTCATCATTCTGGGACAAAAAGGCGTAGAAGCGGAAATAGCTCATCCCGTCGGTGATGAGGTTGGAACGATAGAAGCCTCGCGTGGTGCCGTCGACCGTCTTCTCGGGCGTGAACAGATACTCCGACCATCCGTCATTGGGATTCTGTGGGTCGAAGTGTTCCGTTGCATAGTTGTCTTCCGCCGTCGTACCGTCGTTGATGAATCCGTGTTCGTCGTTGTGTTGTTTGCAGACGTACTGGAAGCAGTGCGGGTCGCCCAAAGCGAAACTCGGTTCGGCCGAGGCCGATGGCACGTTGCTGATGCGTATCGCATCCCCCGGGTGCATATCGTCCCCCGGGGTGAACGTCTTTTTCAACAGCGCATTGCGGGCTTCGTTGAACTCCTCCTCGGGAATGCCCTCTACCTCTTTGACGCCGTCGCTGCCGCCGCCGTTTTCGTTGGTGCGCGTCCCGACCGACAGACCGTCCGAACCTCCGCCTGCGATTTTTGCGGTAAACAGCAGGGGACGCTCCCCGCCGGCGGGGGACACCTCCTCCGCAGCGTCGCGCCCGCATCCCGCAAGCAGCAGCGCCGAAAGGAAATATGCGATTGTTTTTGCTCTTCTCATGCCTTCCGCTCCTTTATTTTTCCCGTTTCGCTCCGTTTCTGTCCTGTTTGGCCTGTTTGGGCCGCTTCCGTCCGTTTCTGCCATTTCGCCCGGGCCTAATCCTCCTGTGTCAGGTTACCATTCACGGGCGCTTTCTCCTTCCAGTTTATGATGGAGACGTTGAGTTCCACCTGATCGCGCTCCGAGAATTTCGCCCGGATTTGCACGTGCGTGTTGCGAAACAGCGTGGGGACACTCTCCATCGGCCTGGAGTCATATGTGCCGACAACGGTCCAGTGCTTTTCATCGCCGCCCGTCGGTGAGGTGTTGTAACCCAGCGTATTGAACGACATGGTGTATACCTGTGCATCGCTGCCAGCGGGGCAGTAGCACGTCTCGGGGAAATAGTACACCTCCGTGTCCATCGTTTTACCCGGTATCGCCATTCCCGACTTATCCCAGTACATGTTCCCGACCTTCAACCCTGTAACCTCCTCGTGGATTACCGTTTCCGAATCGTCTGGTTTTACCTCTGTTACGGATAGGTCGGCATAGGTATATTTTCCGTCCAAACGCCCATTGTATGAGTTGTAGGTCGTCCCCGGCACCGCGAAATTCAACTCCGCCGCATGCGTATTGTTTTTTTTGATATGGTCGGCATACCACTTGATCCAGCTGCCGTCGCGGATGTCGTCCCCGCCGGTGCCGGAGAGCGGCCCGCCGTCTTTCACGTGCGGCAGCAGATAGGCATCGTTCGCCACATTGTTCAACGCCCAGTTCTGCACGAAAATCGGATATTGAGGACGTTGGTTCTCGTACTCGAAGGTAATTTTGTTGGCGGCGCGGACGATGTAGGCGTTCATGATGTAGACGTCGGCGATTCCGGTGTTGCCCGGGTTGAATTCGATGTCGTACTCGGCGCTCATGGGGATTCCGTTGGCCGGGGAGCCGTCGTCGGGCTTCACGAAATACTGGAGCTCGTCATTGGAGAAAGTTACCTCGCGGAGCGCCTTGAGGTAGCTGTCGGCGATGTCCTGCCCGATCTTGTCGTAATGGTTTCCGCCGTAGATGCCCGCCTCGGGGTCGGGTTGTGCCGTCAGGCTGGCCAGATCACCCTTGCCGAGCATCCCGTTGAGTATGGGTTCGCTGTTGGCGAAGAGGTAGATGTGTTTTTCGGAGGGCGTGCCGCGTTCGATCTTGAACATCAGCCGCGGGTCTTCGACATATCCATAGCGGTATTTGCGGTTGCCGTCGCCGAACTCGATGAGCCGGTTGTACTCGATGACCTCGTGCTCCGCGCCGTCGAGCATCTCCTTGTGGGTGATGATGACGCGCAGGTTGTGCATGCGTTCGACGTCGGGGACGGCATCGTCCGCGTCGTCGATGATGTCGAACATCGAGACCTGCAGGGCGATGCTTTCGCCGTCGGGGAAACGCACCTGCGCCTCGTCGGGATAGTCGTTGATGCACGCGGTGCAGCACAGCGCCGCCACCCCTGCGACAAAGGCCGCGAAGCCGCTGCGCAGAACCCGTGCAGTCCGTGCCGCTTGTGCAGTCCGTGCGATATGTTTTTCGCGAATCATCGTTCTACTCTTTCCTTTGTGGCGCCCGACCGGCTACTGTGCACCGAGGTCGGTGTTCATGCGGATGACATGCCAGCCGAGGATATGCAGATCCATCGCATACCAGCCGCCGTCCACCTCGTCGCCGAGGATGAACTGCATCGTCCAGCTGCTCGCCCGGTCGAGGTACTCCTGGTCAGAAACTTCGTGCACCTTGTTATGGGCATCGAGCAGGTGCGTGTGCTCCTCGGGCAGCAGCAGGTACTCTATCAGGTCGATATTGAAGACCTCGCGGTCGTCCCTTACGTCGGTGATGACCAGTCGCGGGCCCTCGCCTTTCTTGGCGCGCTTCACGAGGCGCGAGGTCGATATCCGCACCACGAGGAACTCGGGCTCCATGCCGGGCACCGTCGTAATCTCGGGCGTGGTCTGTATCGTGCCGCTCTTCTGCCACCACGGCAGATAGTCCGCCGCAGGCACGGGCTCCAGCGCATTGTCCCACCGCAGGGCGGTGTTGTCGTCCACGATTTTGATTTCGAAATCATCGGGATTCAGCGGCCCCGACCGGTGTTGCAGCAGAATCGTGAACTCGTTGGTGTCCTTGGTCAGATGGACGGGGACGATGTGCGTACCTTGCCGGTCGTAGATCTCGAAGTTCCCCGTCCGGCCGTAGTAGAGCGGGTCGAGCCGCCGGGCCGCATCGGCTTCCGGGGCGGCGAACACCGCCTCGGAGATCCGCCACGCCTGCGCCGTGCCGTCGTAGCGTTCCGGCGCCGTCCATGCGGGTGCCGCGCCCTCGCCGACGAACGAACGGTTGTCGGCCAGTCCGCACCACGCCACGAAGTCGTAGCGCCCCACGGGCAACTCCTCGACGGGCATCGTGTAGCCCTCGGCGAAGCCCTCCGCACCGGCGGTCTCTGCCTTCTCCAGCACCAGGCGGTGCGTCGCCGCATCGAAAACATACAGATGCACCGACCCTACGCCCATCGGGCCCGGAAAGGCGTCCGCGAAATTCATGTTCATGTCGTAGATGAACTTCACCTGCCAGTGGGGGTCGCAGTCGCCCTCGTAGTCGTAGATCGACTCGCACGACCACAGCCCTGCCGCCGCTGCGGCCACTGTCAGGGCCGCAGCGAGGCGTCGCGTGCGCTTTATCAGTTCGCTGTTCATTTTCGATGCCTGCGTTTTTTTCGTTATCATGCTCCACATTTCCCGCCCCGGCAGAGCCTGAACAAGTCCGGCTCTGCGCTCCGGCTTCACGGAAACGTGCTTCTCACTCTTTTTTTTCTGCCGTCGGTTCAGCCTATTGCAACTCGATATCCTGCTTGATTACATGCCATGGCAGAATGTGGATTTCCACACCGAGATACATGTCGGCCGGGTCGATATTCGGGATAATCGGCTGCTCCGGCTCGGCTACCGGGATACCCGGCTTCAGCAGGCTGCTGATCGTCAGCTGGTACCAGTTGTTGCGCACGATACCGATGTCGCCTAACTGCCATTGATTATTTTCGCGAGACGTCGTGACGTGGCGGATCGGCGTGTAATAGTACATACGGCCTTTGGCGTAGTAGTCCGCAAGGCCGGCGAACTCGTATACTATCCCCAGGAACTGGGTCGCCGAAACATCTACTGTTACATCGATTCGATCGGCTTCATCCCTACCTTTTAGCACAAGTGTGTAGTCGTCTTTCAGACCGAGCATCACCTTGCCGTCGCCGTTGGTGGTTTTGGCGCGTACCAATCTGAAAATGTTCTCCGTTTGGTCGTCATCTTCGCCTTGGAATCCGTCAGGGCCAAACGTCGAGGACGAGAGTTTGTCCTCCACATCGTTCATATCAAGTTTTGCGGCCAACTCTTTCATGTAGGTTTCTGACAGGTCTCCTGTCTCGACACCATTTTTTTTATAGGACCATGTAAACCGTCTTGCAGGCGTTGTTAAATCCTCCTTTTTTTCAGCAGGAGAGAACATATCCTTGACCAGCCGGTTGCCGATTTTCAAGGCTTGGTAGATTTTGTCGTAGGCGTACTGCATGTAGCTCTCGCGATCCCAGTAGCATCCGTCAGCATAGAACTTGTCATGTACCGTATTCAACAAATCCTCTGTACTACTGCCCTCAGCTTTTTTCGCATTCTCCTTATACGTATTTATCTCATCGCCGAGCAGCAGCTGGCCGATGATGATGACGTGGGTCGAGGCGCCAAGGTAGGTTTTGCCCTCCAGCAGCTTCTGGCCCAGCACGTTCTCGGGGCAGTAGCGGTAGCGCGTATCGCCAAACAGGTTTCCGCGCTTGACAAGGGATTCAGGTTCTATCCCGCTTCCGGCCGATACGCCCGGGGTCGGAGCGAATCCGTAAGCCAGCTGTCGCAGCTGCGAGAACGAGTAGTAGTAGAGCGGCGACCCGTCCTCTTCACCGTCATATCGTCCTACGAATGAATTCTTGCCCGAGTTATCCATTGCCTCACGGTACTGGACAGGATATACACTCGGGTCGGCATAGCGGCCATCGACCGCCCAGTAGCAGCGGAAGCGGCTCGCATCGTTCCAGTTGTCGAAGAACATTTCAGTGATCTGTCCTTGATCTCTCGAAGAGGTAATTTTATTATGATGTTGCGTTCCATCCTGCGCTCCGTCCATATCCACGCGCTGATCGTTCAGATTCTTGACGAGATAGGTGCGGCGGGCCGTACCGTTGACCGACCAGCCCAGCATGGAGAATGCCCACTTGACCTGCTTCACGTCGGTATTTGTCACTGTACCATCCGGATTGACTTGATTCACCTCATCTTCCACACCTTCCACCTTCAGCGGCTCCATCACAATCGGGTACATCATCCTGTCCTTTTCATTATGCAGCCCGGTTTTATTATTTCCATATACAGAGACATGCATCTTATCGTCAACAGTCCATGCATATGTGGCCCCCTCCGACGACGATGCTTTGTCGATCCCTTTGATAGTCGTTTCGACCTTTACTGCCAAACGCTCGACATGAACCGTCAGGGGTTTTGCCGCAGCTGCTTCCTCTGTATCGCAGATGTTATCGCCAATCTCGGTGATGTTGTATACTTGGCCTATTTGTTCCGTACCGCTGCCTACATAGACCGCATTCGACATCATGCAATAGTTTGTTTTTCCGCCATTTCCGTCACCCGGAGTGTACAGTACGACGCTGGCGTTTGCCTTCTCGATTTCATCGTCAGACAATTCCCGCGTAAGGCTCGACAACATATAGTCGACGTCGTCGACAAGAGTAATAAGTTTATTGGCCAGTAGTCTCTCTGCCATCGGCTTTCTGAAGTCCATCTCGATTTCAGTAATCCGATAGGGACGTACATTGAGAAGAATCAGCACCTTTGTAGGCAGAGACTGTCCCTCGTCTACCTTTATGTTGGCGATGAACGACCCGACGGAGACCTCCTTGTCGCTGTGTTCTGTGACATCCTGGTCTTTGGAAAGTTTGTCGATTCCCAACTCAACAATGGAGTGGAACGTATTGTCCTGGTTGAAGAATACGGCATAGTTGCCATTCGTTGCTATAGCACGTTCGCCATCTTCGCCTTTATCGAAGTCCCCGCTCTCCGAAACTCCCGGCCAGGCGCGAGTACCGGTGCCCGCGTCGGATACGATATTGAAAGCCAAATAGTTCGTTCCTACGTCAGTAAGTCCGTTGTCATGGCCGCCTTCTTTGAGGGCGTCGTCCGTCGCGCAACCGCCCAGCCCCGCCGTCAGCAAGGCCCAGCATGCGATCTTAATATAACCTTTTTTCATATTTTAGTAACCTTTTTTTATTAGTTCGCTTTATTCCGCGCCGGCCGGTTCAGCAGCTGCAGCGCCCTGCAGTCGCGAGAACTCCTGCGCCTCGCCGAGATGCTCCAGGATGCGCTCCGTGTCGGGCATACCCAACTTCTGCGCCTCCAGCACCTGCGTCCTGGCCCCCTCGAAGTCGCCCTGCAGCCCTTTGAGCACGCCCCGCGCATAGGCCGCCTCGGCACTGTCGCCCGCCTTCGCGAGGTACCGCTCCGCACTCTTGAAGTCGCGGCGCGCCATGGCCGCATTCGCCGCGTTCAGGTTCGCCGTCGCATCCTCGGGATACATCCGTACGGCCACCTCGAAGACCTCGTTGTAGAGGTCGCTCCCCGGTTCGCAGGTCTGCGCCAGGCGGTACATCTCGTCTAAGGAGAGTTTCTGCGGCTGGGTGTGCAGCAGCCGCTCGATCTCCGCCAGATCCGTGTAGCTGCGGATCGTGTATTCGATCGTATAGTCCGAATGCCGCAGCCCCGGATAGACCGTCTGCAACAGGAAGCGATACTCCTCGGGATAGGCGTCCCGGAGCTTCGTGTTCTTCGCATCCGGCTCCATGTCGCTGTCTATCAACGCCAGAATCTCCTCGCGGTGCTCTAACCCCGACCCTTCCACATAGTCGCGCAACCCGCCCCAGTCTTCGGGCTCGTAGTCCGTCTTGATAAAGCCCTGCTCGAACCGGTACATGTTCTCGACGTACCGTTGCAGCGTCGCCGTACGACCCTTCGCAAGCCGGATGTTGTTCGAATAGGGTCCCTCGGGCGAGGCGTAGCCCTTGATCGTAATCGACGAAACGGTGATGTCGCCGTCGTTGCGTATCGAGTCTATCGTACCGATGATTTTCTGCAGCTCGATCGGGTTCCGCCGGTACTCGGGGTACATCTCGGTGCGGTTGACCGGGAAGTCGATGTAGGCGCGGCCCGAGAGTTCGCGCCGCTTCTCCGCCGCCGCCACAGGCGCCACGTAGCGGAACTCCGGCGTATAGACCACCTCCTCGTAGCGCCCGACGGGCAGTGCCGCGCCGTCGAGCAGCGTGCGGCAGCAGCCGTAGTCGCGCCGCCGCAGCACCAAATCGCTGCCGTCCATCCACGGCGCATAGGCCACGTCGGCATGGTAGGCCAGCTCGTCCGGCCGCTCGGAGTAGCGCAGCGAGGTCTCCGCAGCGCCGCCGATCGGCTCCCCC